>JAESFK010000065.1_pt1 | contig 125871 bp, 122 predicted proteins | sample 9269391 | NCBI WGS metagenome assembly JAESFK01 (sample SAMN14506231, study PRJNA617097) | algae metagenome | isolation source: Drouetiella hepatica UHER 2000/2452 and co-occurring heterotrophs from... | place: Slovakia: Slovak Paradise National Park, Hrabusice, Kosice Region | collected... | reverse complement strand
GCAGCGACCTTGGCGATCGGGAAACCCGTCGCCTTCGACGCGAGCGCCGACGAGCGCGACACGCGCGGGTTCATCTCGATCACGATCAGGCGGCCGTCCTTGGGATTGACTGCAAACTGGACGTTCGACCCGCCGGTCTCGACCCCGATCTCACGCAGGCACGCGATGCTCGCGTTGCGCATGATCTGATATTCCTTGTCGGTCAGCGTCAGCGCGGGGGCGACGGTGATGCTGTCGCCGGTGTGGACGCCCATCGGATCGACATTTTCGATCGAACAGATGATGATGCAATTGTCCTTGCGGTCGCGCACCACCTCCATCTCATATTCTTTCCAGCCGAGGAGCGATTCCTCGATCAGGACTTCGGTGGTCGGCGAGGCGATCAGGCCGCCGCGGACGATATGTTCGAACTCCTCGCGGTTATACGCGATGCCGCCGCCGGTGCCGCCCATGGTGAACGACGGGCGGATGATCGACGGCAGGCCGGTGCGTTCGAGCACCGCCAGCGCCTCGTCCAATGTATGCGCGATGCCGCTGCGCGCGCTCTCCAGACCGATCTTGGTCATCGCGTCGCGGAACTTGATCCGGTCCTCGGCCTTGTCGATCGCCTCGGCATCGGCGCCGATCATCTCGACGCCATATTTGGTCAGCGTGCCGTCGTTGAACAGCGCCAGCGCGGTGTTGAGCGCGGTCTGCCCGCCCATCGTCGGCAGCACCGCCCAGCCGCCCGGATGCAGCGCGGTTTCCCTGGCGATGATCTTCGCGACAATCTCAGGCGTGATCGGCTCGACATAAGTGGCGTCGGCCAGCTCGGGATCGGTCATGATCGTCGCGGGGTTGGAGTTGACGAGGACGATACGATAACCCTCCTCCTTCAACGCCTTGATCGCCTGCGTCCCCGAATAGTCGAACTCGCACGCCTGACCGATAACGATCGGGCCGGCGCCGATGACGAGGATGGATTTTATGTCGGTTCTTTTGGGCATTATGTTTTATCTCGAAACAGAGCAACGACTGAAATCAAAAGACTTAGCAATGAAATCGCGACGGCATACCATTCTGGACCGACCTCCTTGGCCCGTTGAAACCAAGACTTCGGTTTAGATTTTTCAATCAGTTCCAGACCGTAGTGCAATCCATTGGTGTTCAGCGAATAAGTGTAGTGATTGCCAATTACGGAACCAGCTCCCCAAAGGGTGTTCTCATTAATAAATCTGACGAGCCAATCCTCGTTTGCAGGGAGGCCGGAGTCTCTACAGACCTCTTCCAAATCGGCATGCTGTTCGCCCGTGCGCTGCTCGCGCTCAGCCAACGCTACGAGCATCTTTGGCCAGAACTCGACATAAGTGGATATCACTTCAACCCGTCCACGAACTTCTCGAACAAATAGAAGCTGTCCTGCGGCCCCGGGCTCGCCTCGGGGTGATATTGCACGCTGAACGCGTTTTTCCCCGTGATCGCGATGCCGCAGTTCGATCCGTCGAACAGGCTCTTGTGCGTCTCGACCACGCCGCCCGGCAGCGTCGATGCATCGACCGCAAAGCCGTGGTTCATGCTGGTGATCTCGACCACGCCATCGGCGAAATCGCCACCGACGCGCTGCACCGGATGGTTCGCGCCGCGGTGACCCTGATGCATCTTCACGGTCTTCGCCCCCGCGGCGAGCGCGAGAAGCTGGTGACCGAGGCAGATGCCGAAGATCGGCACATTGCGTTCTAGCAATCCCTTGATCACCGGCACCGCATAATCGCCCGTCGCCGCTGGATCGCCGGGGCCGTTCGACAGGAACACGCCCGCGGGGCGCAGCGCGACGATGTCTTCGAGGCTGGTTTTCGCGGGCACCACGGTGACGCGCGCTCCGGCGTGGACCAGGTTGCGGAAAATATTGTCCTTCGCGCCATAATCGACCGCGACGACGTGCGGCGCGGCGTCGGCTGCGCGCTTGTGCTCCGACGCGTCATAGCCCGAACCCAGATGCCAAACCCCGGCATCCCACGCGCCCTGCCGCTCGCGCGTCACTGTCTTGGCAAGGTCCATGCCCTCCAGCCCCGGCCAGCCCTGCGCGAGCATCAGCAGCTTGGCGAGGTCGAACTTGCCCTCGGGGCTGTGCGCGACGACGCCGGTCGGCGCACCGCCATCACGGATGCGACGGGTCAGCGCGCGGGTGTCGATGCCGGCGAGGCCGATCAGTCCCTGCGCCGCCATCCATTCGGGCAAGGTCTGGACGCTGCGAAAATTGCTGGGCGCGGTCGGCAGCTCGCGGGTGATGCACCCGATCGCGGCGCGCTTTTCGCGCTCCATATCGTCGGGGTTCGCGCCGACATTGCCGATGTGCGGAAAGGTGAAGGTGATGATCTGCCCCGCGTAGCTCGGGTCGGTCAGGATTTCCTGGTAGCCGGTCATCGCGGTGTTGAAACAAATCTCGCCCACCCCCGCACCGCTCGCGCCATAACCGACGCCCCACAGGACGGTGCCATCGGCAAGGACGAGGACGCCGGTGGCGCCATCGGGCTGGCTTGCGGGCGCGGCAGAGGGGTTGGCAGGTGCCATTCAACATGCTCCGGACGGGGGGCTAAACGGCCGATCAAGTAGGCAGCAAAAAAGTGATTCACAAGCTATCGAATTTGGAATCTTGGCGCTAGAGAGGGCCTTTCCGAAATTTGCAGCGCATGGGGACACGTATGATTCGTGATGACATCAAGGCTGCGCAGGTCGCCGCGATGAAAGCCGGCGACAAGGCGCGGCTCGGCACCATCCGGCTGATGCTGGCCAAGATCAAGGACAAGGACATCGAACTGCGCACCGGCACCGCGCCGGCCGACGACGATGTGCTGGTCACCGACGTGCTGCAGAAAATGGTCAAGCAGCGCCGCGAATCGATCGCGATGTACGAGCAGGGCAACCGCCAGGAACTCGCCGATATCGAGGCGGCCGAGGTCGTCGTGATCGAAGATTTCCTGCCTGCGCAGCTAAGCGATGATGAGGCGCAGGCGGCGATCAAGGCGATTGCGGCGGAGCTGGGCGCCGAGAGCCTGAAGGATATGGGCAAGGTGATGGCGGCGGTGAAGGAACGTCACGGGTCCCAGCTGGACATGAGCAAGGCGAGCGCGTGGGTGAAGGCGGCTTTGAGCTAAAGCTGCGAACAAGCACTCCTCTCTCCGTTCGTCCCGAGCGAAGTCGGGGGACGTATAGCGCCGCGCCAACATATCTCGACTTCGCTCGGTGCGAACGGGTATGGGAAGCAATGGCGTTCTGGACCTACATCCTGCTTTGTTCTGACGGCGGCTATTACACAGGACACACCGACCATCTGGAACGCCGCATCGCCCAGCATCAACATGGCGGATTTTGCGATTTCACCTCGCGGCGGCGGCCTGTGACTTTGGTCTGGTCGCAGGATTTTGCGACGCGAGTCGAGGCGCTGGAGGCTGAACGCCGGATCAAACCCTGGTCGCGCGCGAAGAAAGAAGCACTGATCCGGGGCGACTGGGAAATGGTCAGCCATTTCGCCAGGCCACCTCACGAACGCCCGCACCTCACAGTGTCTTCTGAGGAACACACCCCCTCTCCGTTCGTCCCGAGCGAAGTCGAGGGACGTGAAGTCGGGCGCAAACGTGTCTCGACTTCGCTCGACACAAACGGAGGTGGGGGTATGGCCTCCCCGCGCAGGGACGGGAGAGGAATTAAGTGACCCTCACCCCCCAATGGCTGGACGAACTGCGCTCACGCGTCACGCTGTCGACCCTCATCGGCCGCACCGTGAAGGTCACCCGCGCCGGGCGCGAGTACAAAGCCTGCTGCCCCTTCCATAACGAAAAGACCCCCAGCTTCACGATCAACGACGAGAAGGGTTTCTATCACTGCTTCGGGTGCAGCGCTCACGGCGACGCGATCCGGTGGATGACCGACCAGCGCGGGCTGTCGTTCATGGATGCGGTCAAGGAACTCGCCGCCGAGGCCGGAATGGAGGTTCCCGCCGCTGACCCGCGCGCCGCGCAAAAGGCCGAAGAGGCGGCGAGCCTGCGCGACGTCGTGCAGGGCGCGGCCGACTGGTTCACCCAGCAGCTCGACAGCAGCAACGGCGCCCCGGCGCGCGACTATCTGGCGAAGCGCGGCATATCCGATCCGACGCGGCGCGCGTTCGGTTTCGGCCTCGCCCCCGACAGCCGCAGCGCGCTGAAGGAAGCGCTCAAGAAATTCTCGACCGCGATGCTTGTCGAATCGGGGATGCTGATCGCGGTCGATGACAAGGAGCCCTACGATCGCTTCCGCGGCCGGTTGATGATCCCGATCCGCGATGCGCGCGGTCGCGTGATCGCGTTCGGCGGGCGCATTTTGGGCGATGGCGAGCCCAAATATCTGAACTCGCCCGACACCCCGCTCTTCGACAAGGGGCGCGTCCTCTACAATATCGACAAGGCGTCGCCCGCGTCGCGGCAAACGAACCGGATCATCGTCGTCGAGGGCTATATGGACGTGATTGCGCTCGCCGAGGCGGGGATCGCCGATGCCGTCGCGCCGCTCGGCACCGCGCTGACCGAGGCACAGCTCGGGCTGATCTGGCGGATGGTGCCGGTGCCGGTGCTCTGCTTCGACGGCGACGCGGCGGGGCAGAAGGCGGCGATGCGCGCCGCGATGCGCGCGCTGCCGCTGCTGCGTCCGGGCTTCAGCCTCGCGTTTGCGGTCCTGCCCGCGGGACAGGATCCCGACGACATCGTCCGCGCGCGCGGTGCCGAAGGATTCACCACCTTGCTCGACGAGGCTCAGCCGCTGGTCGAACGCCTGTGGGCGCATGAGGTCGCGGCGGGGCCGCTGGCGACCCCCGAGGAGCGCGCCGCGCTCAAGACCCGGCTGCTCGCGCACGCCGACGCCATCGAGGACGCCGATGTCCGCCACCATTATCGCGAGGCGTTCCGCGAGCGGCTCGACACGCTGTTCGCGCGCAAGCAGCCCGAGCGCGGTCCGCGCGTTCCCTGGGCACCGCAGCAGCAACGCGGCGGATTCGGAGGAGGCGGGCGCCGCTTCGGCCCCGACCCGCGCCTCCAACCTCCCGTCGATGAAGCGCGATCGATCGGCAAGATCGGCATCGGCGGCCATTTTGCCGCAGCGCTGATCGCCGGATTGCTTCGTTACCCTGCCGCTATCCTACGCCATGAAGAGGCGTTGACGCGGCTCGCAGTCGCCGATTCCGGCGACGCCGAACTGCTCCGCGTCATGCTTGACAACGCGGGAGGCCAAGAAGGGCTTGATTGCGAGGGCTTGCTTGCCATATTGGAGCCAATGAAAGTGTATAATAGGGCGACGACACTGCTCAGAGCCGACGGAATGCACTTCTCGTTCAATCGCAGGCTGGAAGGCGAAGAGGTTGATGCAGCGCGGGAAACGGCGCTGCGCGACCTTGATGAATACATCGGCGTGCTGGTGACCCAGCCTGAAATTCGCACCCGGCTTGCCGAAGCCACCGCGGATTACATGCGCTCGATGGACGACGAAGGCCATGCGCGGCAGCAAAAGCTGCGCGCGATGGACGAGGAATTGACCCGCCGCCTGGCCGCGCTGTCCGACAGCAGCCCGGGCTGACCCACTGATTGCCCCTTTGGCAGGAACATATATGGCCACCAAGAACACCGCCGCCGAAACCGAAGCCGATACCGACGGCCCGCTGATCGATCTCAACGAGGCTGACGTCAAAAAGCTGATCGCGCGCGGCAAGAAGCGCGGGTATCTGACCTATGACGAGCTGAATGCGGCGCTGCCGCAGGACGAAATGTCGTCCGAGCAGATCGAGGACATCATGTCGGCGATTTCCGACATGGGCATCAACATCGTCGAAAGCGACGAGGATGTTCAGGAAGAGGCCGACGCCGAGCCCGACGACGAAGTCGACGTCAGCGCCGGCACCGGTTCGGTGTCCAACCCGGCGATCGAAAAGAAGAAGGAAACGGTCGATCGCACCGACGATCCCGTTCGCATGTACCTGCGCGAAATGGGCGCGGTCGAACTGCTCAGCCGCGAAGGCGAAATCGCGATTGCCAAGCGCATCGAGGCCGGCCGCGACACGATGATCCTGGGGCTGTGCGAAAGCCCGTTGACCTTTAACGCGATCATCGACTGGTCGACCGCGCTGAACAATGGCGACATGCAGCTGCGCGAGATCGTCGACCTCGAAGCGATGCTGTCGAAAGACCCCGCGCCCGAAAATCTGGAAGAAGAAGGCGCCGAAGACAACGGCGAGATCAGCGAAAAGACCGCCGGCGTCTCGTTCAAGGACGAGGACGAGGTCGAGGAAGAACCCGCTGCTGAAAGCGACGATGAGGACGGCGAAAGTTCGTCGGGCAAGCGCGAGACGTTCGAAGAGGACGAAGAAGACAATACGCTGAGCCTTGCGGCGATGGAAGAATTGCTCAAGCCCGACGCGCTCGAGAAATTCGCGAACATCACCAAAAGCTTCAAGGCGTTTTCGAAGTTGCAGGAAACGCGGCTCGACGCGCTGTCGACCGCTGGCGAATTCCCCGCGGCGTCGGAAAAGAAATATCACAAGCTGCGCGAGGAGCTCACCGCGCAGGTCGAGAGCGTGCAGTTCCACAACACCAAGATCGAATATCTCGTCGACCAGCTCTACAGCTATAATCGCCGCCTGACCGCGCTCGGTGGCCAGATGCTGCGCCTCGCCGAGCGCCACAAAGTACCGCGCAAGGCGTTCCTCGACAATTATGTCGGGCGCGAGCTGGAAGAGAATTGGATCGAGAGCGTCAGCGGTCTCGACAAGAAATGGGCCGCCTTCGCCGAGAATGAAGCCGGTGCAGTTGACCGCATCCGCATCGAGATTTCGGAAATCGCGCAAGCCGCAGGCATGAGCCTGACCGAATTCCGCCGCGTCGTGAACATGGTCCAGAAGGGTGAGCGCGAAGCGCGTATCGCCAAGAAGGAAATGGTCGAGGCGAACCTGCGGCTCGTGATCTCGATCGCCAAGAAATATACCAACCGCGGTCTGCAGTTCCTTGACCTGATTCAGGAAGGCAATATCGGCCTGATGAAGGCGGTCGACAAGTTCGAGTATCGCCGCGGGTACAAGTTCAGCACCTATGCGACCTGGTGGATCCGTCAGGCGATCACCCGCAGTATTGCAGATCAGGCAAGAACGATCCGCATCCCGGTCCATATGATCGAGACGATCAACAAGCTGGTCCGCTGCAGCCGCCAGTTCCTCCACGAAAGCGGCCGCGAGCCGACCCCCGAGGAAATGGCCGAGCGTCTGTCGATGCCGCTCGAAAAGGTCCGCAAGGTGATGAAGATCGCCAAGGAGCCGATCAGCCTCGAAACGCCGATCGGCGACGAGGAAGATTCGCATCTGGGCGATTTCATCGAGGACAAGAATGCGGTCATCCCCGTCGATGCCGCGGTGCAGTCGAACCTGAAAGAAACGGTCACCCGCGTTCTGGCCTCGCTCACCCCGCGTGAGGAGCGCGTGTTGCGCATGCGTTTCGGCATCGGGATGAACACCGATCACACGCTGGAGGAAGTGGGGCAACAGTTCAGCGTGACCCGCGAACGTATCCGCCAGATCGAGGCGAAGGCGCTGCGCAAGCTGAAGCACCCGTCGCGGTCGCGCAAGATGCGGTCGTTCCTCGACCAGTAAGCGCGGGACCAGGGCGAAGATATCAAGGGCGGTTCGGCAACGGGCCGCCCTTTTTTCGTCGGTTTTGGGGTGGGAAGCGGACATCGCCGATCCTCCCCGGAACGGGGAGGGGGACCAGCGAAGCTGGTGGAGGGGCACCATCGGTTTGCCATGCGGCAGAGGTAGTACTCCGCGGCGAGGTTCCCGGGAAATTGGGGCCCATCCCGTCCAGCGCCGCGTAAACCTCATGTGCCCCTCCACCACCCTTCGGGTGGTCCCCCTCCCCCGTTGGGGGAGGATCGCTGATAACCGAACCCAGTCGTTTCCTGCCTTTCGTCATCTCGACCGTGAGATGTGCGAAGGCTGACGCGCCAATGCTGCATCGCACAAATATTTAGCCCGATCCTCTTTAAATCTTCACATTTCAACGCCAGATAGCCGTCGTCACGCGATACGGCGCGCTTCATCGAGGGTTCAGGCGCCACCCATCAAATGGCAAACATTCCCAATCGATGGGAATGGATTCACGATCCAGAGCGGGCGGCAGATCATGGCTGACCCCATAAAGCTCGGATTTTCGGGGGATTGCTGAAACTGGCACGGCCTTTGCGATGCATCCGGCATCGGCGCGGGGCAGTGCTCGCAGCCCAAGGGAAAGACAAGAAGATGGCAAACGAAACCTCCAACCTTTTCAACCGCCGCGACACGTTTTTCGGCATCTGTGAAGCCGTCGGCCAGGATTTTGGCTTTAACCCGCTGTGGCTGCGCCTTGCCTTTGTCGCGCCGCTGTTCTTCTTCCCGGTGCAGACGTTCATCGGCTATTTCGCCCTTGGCGGCGTCGTGCTCGCCTCGCGCCTGCTGTTCCCCGCCAAATCGGCCGCGACCGCTACCCCCGCGCTGACCGCGGTCGAAAGCACCGCGCAGCCCAGCGAAAAAGCCGAGGAGTTCGCACTCGCAGCTTAAGCGGAATCGGCCGGACAATCCCTCTCCCCGGGTCCGGCCTTTTCGCGCAGATGACGCCCAACCGGCGCCATCGATGGGACCGGCAAGCTTCCCCCGGGGCTTGCCGGTCCCTTTGCGTCTGTCCCTGACTGAAACAGCACCGGTACAAATCTCTGCCCGCGCATAAACGCGACGTTTACGACGTTGCCTTATGACTGAGCGTTGATATTCCACCGGCCTGGCCCCCGCGGCCCGCGCCACAGGCGAGGAACCCGCGTTGAGCCAGTCGACCCAGCCCCTGCTGCAGCCGCGCGGCGTCGCCGAAATGCTCGATTCGCTGGTCGCCAGCGGCGGCACCGGCGCGCATCCGCACGTCCGCGCGGGGGCGCTGTCGAGCGGCCCGGACGCGATGCGCAACCTGGCCGACGCCGTCCACTTCCTGTGCTTGCTCCATGGTCGCCACCCCGGAGTCATCGACAACGCCGCGCGCAAGGCGGTCGATCCTGCATCGCGGCAATGGATGGACGAAGCCGCCGACGCCTTTGTCCAGGAACGCGCCTTTCTGACCAAGATCGCCTCGGCGGTCGGGCCGGTGCCGAGCACACAGGGGCAGGCGCAATGCGAGGCCGCGGTCGCCGCGCAGCGCAAGGCGATCGACATGCTGTCCGAATCGGATCGCCACGGTTGCGCGGTCGGCGCCGCGATCGCGCTGACGCTCGACTGGCGGACGATCCGCGTCCTGCTCGACATCAGCGCCCAGCGGCTCGACATGACCCCGCCGACCTGCACCTTGCCCGACCTACGCGAAACTGCGCGGCTAGCCGGGACGGTGGCAGACAGTCCGGCGGTTGAACGCGCGATGATGTTCGGTGCGCAGCAGCTGATCACGCAGCACAGCGGGCTGTGGGATCTGATGGCGGCGCGCGCGGCGAGCCGGGCGACGTCCTAAATCCCCCTCCCGCTTGCGGGCGGGGAGCATCAGGTTGATCGGCCCCCGGCCGGTCAGCCTGATGCTGGGTGGGCGCGAGCAAAGCGAGCTTCCGACCTGTCCCTGCCCACCCCGCTGCGACTAGCAAACAAGTTTGCAAGTCTCGCTGCCCCTCCCGCTTGCGGGAGGGGAGACAAGCTTGCACCCTCCCCCTCCCCTCGCTATGCCCGCGCTTGATTGACGTTCACGTTAAGGGAAAGACGAGCCCATGCGTTTCGATGGAACCAGCGCCTATATCGCCACCGACGACCTGAAGGTCGCGGTCAACGCCGCCACGCTGCTGCGCCGCCCTCTGCTGGTGAAGGGCGAACCCGGCACCGGCAAGACCGTGCTGGCCGAGGAAATTGCGAAGGCGTTCGACGCGCCGCTGATCACCTGGAACATCAAATCGACGACCAAGGCGCAGCAAGGCCTGTACGAATATGATGCGGTGGCGCGACTGCGCGACGGCCAGCTGGGCGAGGAACGCGTCCACGACATTCGCAATTACATTCGCAAGGGCAAATTGTGGGAGGCGTTCACCGCGCCCAAGCTGCCAGTGCTGCTGATCGACGAGATCGACAAGGCCGACATCGAGTTTCCGAACGACCTGCTCCAGGAACTCGATCGCATGGCGTTCCATGTTTACGAGACCGACGAGACGGTGACCGCCAAGGAACGCCCCATCGTCGTCATTACCTCGAACAATGAAAAGGAACTGCCCGACGCGTTCCTGCGCCGCTGTTTCTTTCACTATATCAAATTCCCCGACCGCGACACGATGCACGCGATCGTCGACGTGCATTTCCCAGGCATCCAAAAGACGCTGGTCAGCCGCGCGATGGATATTTTCTACGAAGTGCGCGACGTCCCGGGGCTCAAGAAAAAGCCTTCGACCAGCGAGTTGATCGACTGGCTCAAGCTGCTGCTCAACGAGGATATGCCGCTCGAAGTGCTGCAGAACCGCGACGTCGGCAAGGCGATCCCGCCGCTGCATGGCGCGCTGCTCAAAAATGAGCAGGATGTGATGCTGTTCGAAAAGCTGGCGTTCATGGCACGGAGGCAGGGTAGCTAGAGGCAGCTTACCCTCCTAACCTCCGTTTGTGTCGAGCGAAGTCGAGACACGCGAACGCAGCGCCGGACGTATCTCGACTTCGCTCGATACGAACGGAGGTGGCGGCATTGGCCGTAAGGCTGATTAAAGCTGGTACGCCACTTCGACATCGCCCCAGCGGCGACCGTTGATCACCACCGGCGTGTAGCAATTGCGCACCGTCACATAATTGGTGCCGTCACCCTCCTGCCGATAGACCGCCATGAAGAAGGGCGCGTTGCTGCGCTTGGCCGCCTTGTCGGTTTCGTCGAACAGGATACGGCCGTTGCGGCAATAGGCGGTGTCGTGCGCGACATCGCCGGTCGGAGCGCGCGAACATTCGGTGATGTGGGTCGGCAGGAAGCCGTTCATGTCGCCCGCCGACGACATCTTCACCTCGGGATGGTTGGCGACGATATCATCGAACAGTGGCCGCCAATTGGCATCGGCCCAGTCGCAGAGCGAGGTGCGGAAGCGTTCGGGGTTCGACCCCGGGACGCGGGCATATTTGGTGTCGAACAATTGCTCCATCGTCAGCTCGCCATTGGCGATCGCCTGTTCGGCGATCCCGACGAATTTGTCGCGCACCTTGGCGGCGAGTTCGACGACCGCTGAATCCTGCGGGCTGACCCCCGCCGAGATCACCGCGTTGAACATGCGGTTCGATACATGCTCCATCGACAGGATCGACGTGCGGGTATCTTCCAGTGTCGAGCGATTGTCGCGCACCGACCCGACCACGCGATCGACCGCTTCGCGGACTTTGGCGCCATTAGCGTGCACCATGGCGCTCGACTGCGCGATCCGGTCGCTCTGATCGTCGAGCAGCGCAACAAGGTGCGTCGCATCGTGCAGCGCGTCGGTAATCGTTTCGAACTGCACCTCGGCGCGGCTCGATTGTTCGACCCCGGCCTGAATTTCGGTAACCAGCCCGCCGGCTTCGGCGGCCAGGCTGCCGATGCTGCGGCGGATTTCGTCGGTGGCGCCGCGGGTGTTTTGCGCCAGCTTTTTCACTTCGGCGGCCACGACGGCAAAGGTCCGCCCGGCGTCGCCCGCGCGTTCGGCCTCGATCGCGGCATTGAGCGCCAGCATGTTGGTGGTCTTGGCGATTTGTTCGATCGACTGGCTGACCTGCTGCACCTGCTCCATTACCGCGGCAAAATTGGTGACATGCGTTCCCAGCCGCGCGACGAGGTCGATGACCGAGCGGAACTCGGTGACCGCGGCATTGACGCGCTCGGCCCCGGCATCGAGCTGTTCGCACGCCCGCGCCGACAATATCTTTGCCTCGTCGGTCGAATCGGCGATCTGGCGCTGGTCGGATTCCAGGCTGACGACAAAATCCTCAAGCCGTCCAAGCTCGTCGATCTGGCGGTCCATTTGCGCGGTCGACCGCTTGATGCGCCCCGCCGCCTCGCTGCACCCCACGGCGAGTTCGCCGCAGTCGCTGGCGACCGACTGGTCAAGCACCGGCGCAGCCGGATTGATCGGATCATATTTCATGCGCGCACCCACCCAAAGAACATCGACGGGTCATGCCGGATAATGGTTAACCGGGCGTCAATGGGCGCGCCGACGCTCGACGATTTCGACCCTGTCGTTTTCCTCGAACTCGCCGTCCGGCCGGGTCGTCATGAGCTTGCTCGTGATCGTCTTCCGCCACGTCCTTCCGGCGGAATCGGTTTCCAGCACGACCCGGATAGTCCCGGACAGCTTCTCCTGTGACCGCTTGCCGAGTGCTTCCTCGAACGTCACCGATGTGCCCATGATCTCCCCGACGAGAACATCGGACTCGGCATGAGCACGACGAACCGCGACGGAGTCGATCTCCATCTCCGTGGTGAATATCTCGCCGTCCGGTCCGGCTTCAATTTTCGTGAGCGTTCCCGGCCCGCGCGCCATCTCCTCGCGATAAAGGGCGCCCTCGGCGACGACGGGCGTATCCAGATCGAACGCCCTGATCGTCTCGATCACCGACTGAGGATCGCATTCGATGCGAAAGGCATTCCATGTAAAGATCATCCGCCCGCAGACTTCCCGCGTCCAATTCGCGGCCTCTAGCCATGGGTCGACACGCGCCTCCAATTCGTCGCGATTGAGCAGTTCCATCGCCCCGCCCGGCGCCTTGAGCACTCGTGCCGGCAGCTGCCAAACGCTTGCCCTGTCCTTCTCGGTGGCGTCCTTCGGCAAATCATATTCAACCTCAACGCCGACCTCGCTGACCTTGAGAATGCGTTCGACGAGTCCGTCCCGACCACGCGAACTGCCCGACGAACCGTTGCTCCCACGGCTCTTGGTCTCGTAACTCTTGCTTAGCGCATATTCCTCGCCAGCCTTGGGGAACGGAGCGGATCCCGCCCAAGCGGATGCCTGCGGCATCAATATCACTGCGATTGCGACCGCGATCCATCTCATGCCCGCACCTTGCAACCTTCCTCCTCGCTACGCAATGTCAGCCGCACTTTCCGTTTACGTAAAGGGATTGCACCGCACGCCGCGACGCGATAACCCTCCCGCATGTTTTTCGGCTTCCTCGACGAGCTTCGCGCCGCGGGCATCCCCGCCAGCCTGAAAGAGCATCTGATGCTGCTGGAGGCGCTCGATCGCGAGGTAATCGATCGCAGCCCTGAGCAATTCTATTATTTGAGCCGCGCGATTTATGTGAAAGACGAAGGCCTGCTCGACCGTTTCGACCAGGTGTTCAACAAGGTCTTCAAGGGGATCATTTCCGACTACGGCCAGAACCCGGTCGACGTCCCCGCCGACTGGTTGAAGGCTGTCGCCGAGAAATTCCTGACCCCCGAGGAAATGGCGGCGATCGAGTCGCTCGGCGACTGGGACAAGATCATGGAGACGCTGAAAGAGCGGCTCGAGGAACAGCAGAAGCGCCACGAGGGCGGCAGCAAATGGATCGGAACCGGCGGCACCTCGCCATTCGGCAACTCGGGCTATAATCCCGAAGGTGTGCGGATCGGCGGCGAGAGCAAGCACAAGCGCGCGCTGAAGGTGTGGGAAAAGCGCGAGTTCGCCAATCTCGACAACACCAAGGAACTCGGCACCCGCAACATCAAGATCGCGCTGCGCCGCCTGCGCAAATTCGCGCGCGAGGGCGCTGCCGACGAACTCGACATTCCGGGCACGATCGACGGCACCGCGCGCCAGGGCTGGCTCGATATCCGGATGCGCCCCGAACGGCGCAATGCGGTCAAGTTGCTGTTGTTCCTCGACGTCGGTGGCTCGATGGACCCGTTCATCAAGCTGTGCGAAGAATTGTTCAGCGCTGCGACGACCGAATTCAAGAATCTCGAATTCTTCTACTTCCACAACTGCCCCTATGAGGGGGTGTGGAAAGACAACAAGCGCCGCTGGTCCGAACGCCACCAGATGTGGGACATTCTCCACAAATATGGCCATGATTATAAAGTAATCTTTGTCGGCGACGCGTCGATGTCGGCTTATGAAATCACCCACCCGGGCGGCAGCGTCGAACATTTCAACGAGGAATCGGGCGCGGTCTGGCTCCAGCGGGTCACCAAAGTCTATGCCGCTGCGGTGTGGCTGAACCCGGTGCCCGAGGCGCATTGGGGCTACACCCAGTCGGTGAAACTGATCAAACAGCTGATGAACGACCGCATGTATCCGCTCAGCCTTGCCGGGCTGGACGATGCGATGCGCGAGTTGACGCGAAAGCATTGAGCGCGGCGTGGGCTCGTTCAGGGACAGGCTGAGGGGCTGGTTCGGACGGTATGCGATAGAAGACCCGCGGCCGATCGCCGCCGAGGCACCCTATACTTTCTATCTTCCCTCAGAGAATGAGCTGTTGGCCGTATCGCCCGGCGACCTCGTCAAACTGACTTTCCGGTCGATTCCTGATAGCGACGAATGGGGCGCGGAACGTATGTGGGTCATCGTGACAGCCGCAAAGGGAGCACGGTTAACCGGTCTGCTCGACAACCATCCGCTCGATATGCCCCAGCTCAACGCCGGTGATCGCGTGACATTTACCCGTGGGCATATCATCGACATCGACTGGAGTGGGGACCGTGCCGTCCCGCCCCCAGCCGCGCCTGCCCGCCGGGAATATTGGGATCGCTGCTTCGTCGATGACCAAATTCTCGATGGCCGACTCAAGGTCGAGTATCTTTATCGCCAAGAACCCGACCCGCCGGGCGAAGGCGATGTCTATCCCGACAGCGGCTGGCGCTTTCGGTGTGACACCCGCGGCCTGACCGACGCCGAATATGAAAACCCGAGCTTTAGCTACATTGCGCTCGGCAAGGTGCTGAACCGCGACGACAGCTGGCTTCATTTGATCGACGAGCCCGTCGGCAGTGCCTTTCTCCGCGATTGGGCCACGGGCAGATTTGTGCCAACCGAATTCACCGCCACCGAGTGAAATCGCTCGAATTCGTCCGGCCCTCCCGCTAATCCTCGCAGATGATCGACCTCCCCCTCGTCACCATTCTGCTGCTCACCGGCTTCATCAACCTGATCGGCGCGCTCGCTTATGCGGCGCGGATCGCGGGGGTGCGGACGCGGCGGATTGCGATGTCGTTCGCGCTGTTCAACATTCTCGTGCTGTTTTCGCGCACCTCCAACAGTTTCCTCGGTCCCTTCCTCGCGAAGCGGATCGAAACGCGGCTCCACGACGGCAGCGGCGCCTCGCTTTTCATCGATATGCAGCTCGTGCTCGCTGCGGCCAGCGTTGCGACGTTGATTGGCATCTTGCTGGTGCCCACCGGACAGCGGATGTTTGCCGCCGCGATCGGCTGGTATCAGACCAACCGGTCGACGACGAAACTGGCGGTCAAGGCGGTAAGCCCGAGCGGACTGCGCACGCTGCGCCGCTCGCTCACGCTTCCCAGCCTCGCGCACCTCAAAAGCTGGAAAATGCCGAAGGGGATCAGCTGGGGCGTGCTGATCGCCAATTGTCTCGCGCAGTCACTGCTCGCCGTTGGCGTCGTCGCGTCGCTCTATGCCGGCTATCTGGCGCCCGAGTTCCGCGTCACTGCATCGCAGCTGTCGGCGTTGATCAACGGTTTTGCGACGATCCTGCTATTCGCCTTCATCGACCCGCAGCTGTCGGTGATGACCGACGACGCGGTCGAGGGAAAGGTCGACGAGGCAGAGTTCCGCCGCGCGATCACCTTCATCTCGCTGAGCCGCCTCGCCGGTACGATCCTCGCGCAGGCGCTGCTGCTGCCCGCCGCGCTGCTGATCGCCTGGGTCGCCGTCTATGTCTGATGCGCCGCGCGGCCAGTCGCGCTTTCACGCCGTTCGGATGCGGCTGGAGGCGATGGCGGTCGAGCCCGGACCGCGCGGCTGGTTTCTCGAATTCCTCGTTTTCGGGTTCAAGCAAGGGTGGGCGTGCCTGTTCGGCGGGCTGATGCTCGCGCTGCTGCTCGGCACGCATCTGTTCTGGCCCGCCGATGCGCCGCTCCACCGCTATGACGCGATCACGATCGGCGCAGTGCTGATCCAGCTCGGCATGCTCGCCTTCCGGCTCGAAACGCCGAAAGAGGCACTCGTCATCCTGATCTTTCACATCGTCGGCACGGTGATGGAGTTGTTCAAGACCGCGGCGGGATCGTGGCAATATCCCGAGGCGAGCCTGCTCCACATCGGCGCGGTGCCGCTGTTCTCGGGCTTCATGTATGCCGCGGTCGGCAGCTATATCGCGCGCGTCTGGCGTATTTTCGATTTCCGCTACACCGGCTATCCGCCGGTCTGGGCCAGCTATGCGCTCGCCGCCGGGATCTACGTCAATTTTTTCGCGCATCACTGGCTGTACGACATTCGCTGGTTCCTGTTCGCGGCGACCGCGCTGCTGTTTTGGCGCTGTCAGGTTTGGTTCCGCCCGCTGCATGTCCACCGCCGCATGCCGTTGCTTGTCGGCTGGGGCCTGGTCGCGCTGTTCATCTGGTTTGCGGAGAATATCGGGACGTTTGCGCGCGCGTGGACCTATCCCAGCCAGGACGATGGGTGGCACATGGTCGGGGTCGAGAAGCTCGGCAGCTGGTACCTGCTGATGATCATCTCGTTCGTGCTGGTGAGTCTGGTGCAGCGGCCGAAGGCGCCGGACGCCTCCCTCTAATCGTCGCCCCCGCGGAGGCGGGGGCCGCGGTCGGCCTCGCCCAGCGCTGATGGGTAAACCGCTAGCGGCCCCCGCCTTTGCGGGGGCGACGAGCTATCCGAACGGCTTGTCGATCGACGGCGGCGGTTCGCTGAACCATTTCGGCCCGCTGTCGGTCATGTAGAAACAATCCTCGAGCCTTATCCCGAACTCGCCCGGAATATAGATGCCCGGCTCGTTCGAAAAGCACATGCCCGGCGCCAGCTTCGTCGCCTCACCGCGCACCAGATTGACCGGCTCATGCCCATCGAGGCCGATGCCGTGGCCGGTGCGGTGCGAGGTGCCGGGGAGTTTATAGTCCGGTCCCCACCCAAGCCCCGCATAATAGGCGCGCACCGCATCATCGACCTTGCCCGCCGGGGTGCCGAGCTTCGCCGCGGCAAAGGCGACGTCCTGTCCCTTGCGCATATGGTCCCACACCTGCCGCTGCCGCGGGGTCGCTTTGCCATAAACAAACGTCCGCGAGATGTCGGATTGATAGCCGTGGACGGTCGCGCCGCAGTCCATCAGGACGACCTCGCCGTCCTTCACCGCCTGCGGCTTGCCCGACCCGTGCGGATAGGCGCTCGCCTCGCCAAGCAGGATCAGCTCGAACTCGCTGCGCCCGCCGAGCGAGGTCGTCGCGGCGGCCATGATCGCGCCGATCTGGTCGGGGGTCATCCCCGCCTCGACGCGCGGGGCGGTGTGGCGATAGGCGGCGATCGTGATGTCGCTCGCGATCTGCATCAGCGCGATTTCGGCGGGCGATTTGTGCATCCGGCAGCCGCGCACCACCGGCGCGCCGTTGACCACCGTCGCGTTCGGCATCGCCTTTTCCAGCCCGTCGACCGCGAAATAGCGCACCGTTTCCTCGACGCCGATCTTGCCCTTGGTCAGCCCGCGCTTGCCCAGCCAAGCGGCGACCGCGGCGAGCGGATTGTCATCCTCGTTCCACGTCAGCACGTCGGCGGCAACGGCCAGGCTTTCGCGCACCGACGGTTCTTCGAAAAAGGGCGTGACGACCGCCAGCTCGCCCTCGCGGGTCAGTACCGCGGCGGTGAGGCGCTCGCTGCGCGACCAGCGCACACCGGTGAAATAGATCAGGCTCGACCCCGGCTCGATCAGCAGCGCGTCCATGTCGTTGGCGCGCAGCAAATGCGTCGCCTTGGCGAGCCGCGCCATGCGCTCCGCCTTGCCGATCGGAACTGCCTTGGCGGCCAGATTGGGGAGCCCGGCGGTATCGGCCGCCCATACCGAGAGCGGCAGCGTTGTGGCCAGTCCGCCGAGCGCCGCGGTGCCAAGAAATTGCCGTCGTTGGATCATTTTACTCTCCCCGCGCTCTTTGGCGCTAACCTCTAACCCGTTCGTCCTGAGCTTGTCGAACAACTGTCCTGATCGTCTGGTGTTGAAGGAGAAGAACGGTCCTTCGACAAACTCAGGACGAACAGGAACCGGAATTCCGCACTAGTACAGCAGCAAATCTGAAATCTCCTCGCGCCACGCCGTCTCATCAGGCAACGCCAGCGCGTCGAGATCAGCCGCCTCCGCGCCCGCATCGTCGACCCACAGCCGCAGATCGGGACCGCCATTGATCACGTCGATCGCCAGCACGTCGTCGGTATATTCATATTTGAAATCGGTGCCGCGCCAGATCGGATAATCGGGGTAGAGCGACCGGATCGCCTTGAAGCCCAGCGCTTGCAAGCGCCAGGGCTGGAACGCGTCGTCGTCATACCACGGCCCTTCGGCATGGATGTGGACGCCGCTGCACAGCTGCCCGACATGCTTGTGAAAGGTCGGCTGAAACCAGATGTCGCGCAGCTTGCACCCCCTCAGCCAGTGCGGCGCGAGCCTGTGCATTTCGGCGATCACCGCCTTGGCATCGATGTCGGGGGCGCCGAAGATTTCGAGCGGGCGGGTGGTACCGCGGCCTTCGCTGAGCGTTGCGCCCTCGACCATCACGGTCCCTGCATAGGCGCGCGCCATGTTGACGTTTGCGGCGTTGGGGCTGGGGTTGATCCACACGCGGTCGGTCGGCCAGCCATGGCCGGGGCCGGTTTGCGGCGCCCACCCCTCCATCTCGATCACGCGGTAGTCGACGTCGAGGCCGAAGTGACCAATGAACCAGCGCCCCATTTCGCCCATCGTCAGCCCGTGGCGCATCACCATCGGCGCCGCGCCAACAAAACTCTCCCAGCCGGGGCGGAGCAATGTGCCTTCGACGGGGCGACCCGCGGGGTTCGGGCGGTCGAGCACCCACACCGCCTTGCCATGCTGCGCCGCGGCCTCGAGCATGTAGAGCAGGGTCGTGACATAGGTGTAGATGCGGCAGCCGAGATCCTGAAGGTCGATCAGGACGACGTCGAAAGTGTGCATCGACTGGCCCGTCGGTCGGCGTACTTCGCCATATAGGCTAAAACAAGGGACACCGTGCACCGGATCGGTGAAGTCGGGCGACTCCATCATATTGTCCTGCAGGTCGCCGCGCACGCCATGCTGCGGCCCGAACACCGCGGTGACATTCACCCCTGCCGCGGCCAGCGCGTCGAGGCTGTGGGTCAGGTTGGCGGTGACCGAGGCGGGATGCGCGAGCAGCGCGACGCGCTGGCCCGCCAGCGGCGCACGCAGCGCGGGGTCGGCGAGCAGGCGATCGATACCAAATGTCATCGTCATGCCGCGTCGGGTGCCGCAAGCGTGAGCGCAAAGCAATCGGGATGATGAAAATCGGGTTTGCCGGGCGGGTGTGCAAGCGCCCAATAGCTTTTGGTGCCGTCGAGCTCTTCGATGACCGCGGACAGCGCGAGTTTCGACCCGGTGTCGGGGAAAATCCCCGGCTCCACGCGCAGCGCATAGTGCGTATCGCTACGCTCGGCCGCCATCTCCCACGGCGCCAGCTCGTCGGAGCGGAGCAGCGAGCGATAATCGTCGAACTGGTAACAGGCCCAGCGACCGTCGGGGGCGTAATTGAACTCGGTATAGTCGGGCTGCCCTTCCTCGGTCAGGAACGCCTCGAAACAGGTGCCTTGCCACAATCCGTCGGTCGCGCTGTCGGCGATGACCAGTTGCCCATCGCCCGGCGGCAACACGATGTCGCCCACCGCGCCCTCGACGACATAGCGTAGCGCAAAGCCGTCATCGAACGACAGCGTAACCTCGACCGCGACCGACCGCACGGTTCGGGCGGGGGCGTCGGGGTGGCAGACCAGCGACTTGCGAATGCTATCCAAAACCCCAACCCCATGCTAAGCGCGCCCCGCTTGAAAAGAGGCCGCTATGACCAACCATAAATCCGACCTGCTGCGCGTTCTCGATCAACGAGGCTATATCCACCAGATGACCGACGCGGAAGGGCTCGATGCACTTGCCGCGAAACAGGTCGTCCCCGGATATATCGGTTTCGACGCAACCGCGCCCAGCCTGCACGTCGGCAGCCTGGTCCAGATCATGATGCTGCGCCGCCTGCAACAGACGGGGCACAAGCCGATCGTGCTGATGGGCGGCGGGACGACGCGGATCGGCGATCCGACCGGGCGCGACGAAAGCCGCAAGATGCTGACCGACGAGACGATCGCCGCGAACATCGCGTCGATCTTCAGCATCTTTGAGCAATTCCTGACCTTTGGCGACGGCCCGACCGATGCGGTGATGGTCAATAATCAGGACTGGCTGGGGCAGCTGGGTTACATCGAATTGCTGCAGGAAGTCGGTACCCATTTCACCATCAACCGGATGATGACGTTCGATTCGGTGAAATTGCGGCTCGAACGCGAGCAGCCGATGACCTTCCTCGAATTCAATTACATGATCCTGCAGGGTTATGATTTCCGCCATTTGTCGAAGGACATGGGGGCGCGGCTCCAGATGGGCGGGTCGGACCAGTGGGGCAATATCGTCAACGGCATGGAGCTCGGCCGCCGGATGGACGGCGCCGACCTTTACGGGCTGACGACTCCGCTGCTGACCACCGCCGCGGGCGCCAAAATGGGCAAAACTGCCGCCGGGGCGGTCTGGCTTAATCCCGCCCAACTGTCCCATTTTGACTATTGGCAGTTCTGGCGCAATTGCGACGACCGCGACGTCGGCCGCTTTCTGAAGCTGTTCACCGACCTGCCGCTCGACGAGATTGCGCGGCTCGAAGCGCTGGGCGGCGCCGAGATCAACGAGGCGAAGAAGATGCTGGCGAACGAAGCGACCGCGCTGTGCCGCGGCGAGGAGGCGGCGCGCACCGCGTCGGAGACTGCCGCGCAAACCTTTGAAAAGGGGCAGGTTGGTGGCGACTTGCCGCAGGCCGTCGCGTCCGCCGAAGGGATCAGCATCGTCAATGCGCTGCGCGAACTGGGCTTTGCGGCGTCGAACAAGGAGGCGCGGCGCAAGCTCGACGAGGGCGCGGTCAAGGTCGACGGCGTCGTCATTCGCGACCCGCACCACCTGATCGTACCCGGCACCGATCCCGTGCCGCTGAGCCTGGGCGCGAAAAAACATGGCCTTGTGACGCGGTAAGGCGCAGAAACGCGTTTACCCAATCTTCAGCAATCCAGTGGATCGTTATGCCCAAACCAACAAGGTCCACAAAAATGCGCAAGATCGATACCAGCAAAGCCCATTATGTCGGGCTCGACCAGCGAATTGCTCCGCGTAGCGACGTCTATGTTCGCTTGCCCTTCGTGATGCCCGACGGACGGCAGGAAATGTGCACCTGCGTCAACATCAGCGCCGACGGTATGCTGATGCGCTTCGAGCGCGGGCTCGAGATCGGCGATCTCGTCGTGTTCCGCATGCCGATCATCGGCCGCACCGCGGCGAAGGTCGTGTGGTCGCTCGGCGGCAAGACCGGTGTCCAGTTCGACAAGTCGATCGCGGTCGAAGATTATCTGCCGATGATCCGCGCCATGGGCGCGCGGGCGGACCTCAACTAGCCACTCCGCAGCAGCGGCACCGCCGCATCGCGCTCGAACAGATAGAGGCAGTGCCGCACCGCTTCGCCGCGCGCACCCTCCATCCCGCCGTCACGTTCCACAAACAGCCGCGCGTCGTCGTGCGCCACCGGCAATAGCCGGACAAGCTGCTCGGCGCTCGCCAGCCCATAATCGGCGTCGCCCGACTGCTTGAGCCCGAGTAGCTCGCCACCACCGCGCAGCTCCAGATCCTTTTCGGCAATCACGAACCCGTCGTTGGTCTCGCGCATCAAAGCCAGCCGCTCGCGCGCGGTTTCGGACAGGTTTTGCGAACGCAGCAGCAGGCACACCGATTTCGCCGCGCCGCGCCCGACCCGCCCGCGCAGCTGGTGGAGCTGCGCAAGGCCAAAGCGGTCGGCATGTTCGACGATCATCAGGCTGGCCGCGGGAACATCGACCCCGACCTCGATCACCGTCGTCGCGACCAGCACCCCGATTTCACCCGCCTGAAATCGTGCCATGACGTCATCCTTGTCCGCCCCCTTCATCCGCCCATGGACCAGCCCGACGCGATCAGCGCCCAACCGCTCGCGCAGCAGCGCGGCGCGATCCTCGGCGGCGGCAAGCTCGCTCATCTCACTCTCGGCGACCAGCGGACAGACCCAATAGGCTTGCGCCCCGGTCGCCAGATGACGCTCAAGCCCACCGATCACCTCGTCGAGCCGGTCGACCGATACGACGCGCGTGTCGACCGGAGTGCGCCCGGGCGGCATCTCGTCGATCCGCGACACGTCCATCTCACCATGGTTGGCGAGTTGCAGCGTGCGCGGGATCGGGGTCGCGGTCATCACCAGCAGATGTGGCGGGCGCGCCGCTTTCTGGGTGAGCATCAGCCGCTGCGCGACGCCGAAGCGATGCTGTTCATCGACCACCACCAGCGCCAGATCGCGATACGTCACCGCATCCTGAAAAATTGCATGGGTGCCGACGAGGATGTCGATGCTGCCATCGGCGAGTCCCATCAGCGTCGATTCGCGCACCCGCCCCTTGTCGCGCCCGGTCAGGATCGCGATGTTGACCGGCAGTCCCGCGAGCATCGCCTGCAAGGTCGCGAAATGCTGGCGCGCCAAAATCTCTGTCGGCGCGAGCAGCGCCGCCTGTGTCCCCGCCTCGACCGCCTCCAGCATCGCGCGCAGCGCGACCAGCGTCTTGCCCGACCCGACATCGCCCTGCAGCATCCGCAGCATCGGGGTTTCGCGGCCCATGTCGGCGGCAATCTCGCGCCCCACCCGCTCCTGCGCCCCGGTCAGCCCGAACGGCAGGCGCAGCGCGTCGATCAGCCGCCCGTCGCCGACCACCGCGCGGCCTTTGCGCTTGCGCAGCCCCTCACGGATCAGCATCAGCGCGACTTGGCTCGCAAAAATCTCGTCGTAGGCCAGCCGGTCGTGCGCCGCGGTGTCGTGCGGGCTGGCATGGGCGCGCGTCAGCGCTTCGCGCCAAGCAGGCCAGCTCCGTGTCGTCAGCAGCGGCCCGTCGATCCATTCGGCGAGTTCGGGGCGTCGTTCGAGCGCGATCTCGACCAGCTGCGTCAGCCGCGCGTTGGTCAGCCCTTCGGTCAGCGGATAGACCGCCTCGCTCGTCGCAATCGCCTCCTCGCTGTCCGGTTCACTGACATGGTCGGGATGGACGATCTGGCGCATCTCGCCATAGGTATCGAGCCGCCCCGAAACCTGCCGCGGTTCGCCGAGCGGGAACAACTTCTTCGCGAGGCCCGATGTCCGCCCGAAATAGACGAGCCGGACATGATCGCCGGCCGCGTCAAACGCATCGACGCCGAAGGGCGCGCGTGGGCTGCGGCCCGACCGGTAATCCTGCGCGGTCAGCGTGACGATGATCTGCTGCCCCGGCTGTGCGTCGTCGAGCCGGTCGACCGGATGGCGCTGCACCAGTCCGGTCGGCAGATGGAACAGCACATCGACGACGCGCTCCAGCCCCAGCCGCGCCAGCGGCTTGGCAAGCTGCGGCCCGACTCCTTTGAGGTCGGTGAGCGCGGCAAAGAGCGGATTGAGGATTTCTGGTCGCATGGGTGCCGATTGTGTAGCGCGGGGTGCCCACTTGCACCATCCCTCTCCCCTTGCGGGAGAGGGCAGCGAGACTTACGAGCTTGCTCGTTAGTCGCAGCGGGTGAGGGGTATGCGCTTGCAAAGCAAGCGCGCGCTCGCCATGCGAGCGCTCACCCTCATCCAACTTCGCCTAGCCGCCAAGCGGCAAGGCTTCGTATCCTTCTCCCGTCAAGGGAGAAGGGAAAGAGAAACAGATGACCGACCGCCTCAAACGCCTGAAATTCCGCGCCTGGCACCGCGGCACGCGCGAGGCCGACTATATGATCGGCGGCTTTTTCGACCGCTATGCCGCGGGCTGGAGCGAGGACGAGATCGCCTGGTACGAGATTGTCGTCGACGAAGACGATGTCGACATCATGGCATGGGCACTCGGCACCGGTCAGCCGCCGGCGCATCTGAACCGGCCCGAGATGATCGCCGCGATGCGCCGTCTGGACTATATCCCGCTGCCATGACCGTTCCTGCCGCCGACATTTTCGCCGCAATCGGGTCGGCAGCGGCGCCGCTGACGCTGGCGCGCGCCGCCGACGGCTTCCTGCCGCTGCTGCTCGCCGATCTGGCGCGCGCCAGCGACAAGCGCCTCGTTTATGTCGCGACCGACGATACGGCGATGCAGGCGATCGCCGACGCTGCGCCCTTCTTTGCGCCCGACCTGATCGTCCACCGCTTCCCGGCATGGGATTGCCTGCCCTATGACCGCGCGGGGCCGTCGATGCGGGTCAGCGCCGATCGGCTGGCGACGCTGTCGGCGCTGCAACAGCCCGCGAAACGCGGCGAGCTGCTCCTCACCACCGTCGCTGCGATCACCCAGCGCACCCTGACCCCGTTCCGCATCCGCCAGCTCGCGACGACGCTTGCCGCGGGCCAACGGATCGACCGCGACGCACTCGCCGAACTGCTCGTCTCGAACGGCTTTAGCCGCGTCGACACCGTCGCCGATCAGGGCGAATTTGCGGTGCGCGGCGGCATTCTCGACCTGTTCCCCGCGGGCGAAGAAACTGGGTTGCGCGTCGATTTTTTCGGCGACGAAATCGAAAGCATCCGCCGCTTCGACCCCGCCGATCAGCGCAGCCTTGGCCCCGCCAAAGCGCTGCAATTGCTCCCCGCCGCCGAAACCTTGCTCGATCAGGACACGATCAAGCGCTTCCGGTCGTCTTATCGCGATCTATTCGGGGCGCAGGCGACCGGCGATCCGCTGTACCAAGCGGTCAGCGAAGGGCGACGACAGGCGGGCATGGACCATTGGCTGCCGCTGTTCGAGGAGCGGCTGGCGACGCTGTTCGCCCATATCGACCCCGCCACCCCGGTGCTGCGCGGCCACCGCAGCGAAGCCACCGCCGAGACGCGCTTTGCCGCGATCACCGATTATCACGCGAACCGCGTCGCAGCCGAAAAGGAATCGACCGGCAGCTATCGCCCGCTGGCGCCCGAGACCCTGTATTGGACGGAAAGCGAATGGGCGAGCGCGACGACGGGCCGTCCGATCCACATCATCACCCCGTTCGACGTGGCGCCATCACCGACCGTCATCGACCTTCAAACCTTTGCGGCGCGCGATTTCACCCCCGAACGTGCCGCCGACCTCAACATTTACGACAAGGTCGCCGATCATCTGAGCGACGAGCGCCGCAAGGGACGCCGCACCATCATCGCCAGCTATTCGGTCGGCGCGCGCGATCGGCTGTCGGGGTTGCTGCGCGAGCATGGCGTGACCGGGCTGGCGCAGGCAGAGACCTGGCAGGAGGCGCTGGGTTCCAGTTCCGTTCGTGTCGAGCGAAGTCGAGACACCGCGAAGGGTGGCGCCACCCCGCAGGGTGTCTCGACTTCGCTCGACACGAACGGGAATATAGGCGGGAATAGCGGCGCTGCCGGAACCGGCAACGTCGCCCTTATTGTCCTCCCCCTCGACCACGGCTTTGCGTCCGACGCGATCAGCCTGCTCACCGAACAGGACATCCTTGGCGAACGCCTCGTCCGCCGCCAGAAACGCCGCAAGAGCGCCGACGCTTTCCTCGCCGAACTCGCAACGCTCAGCGTCGGCGACATGGTCGTCCATCTCGACCATGGCATCGGGCGCTATGAGGGGCTGACCTCGATCCCGGTCGGCAACAGCCCGCATGATTGCGTCGCGCTGACCTATGCGGGCGGCGACAAGCTTTACGTCCCCGTCGAGAATCTCGACGTGCTCTCGCGCTACGGCGGCGAGAGCGACGGCGTTTCGCTCGACCGGCTCGGCGGCGAAGCCTGGCAGCGCCGCAAGGCGCGGATGAAGGAACGGATCCGGGAGATCGCGGGCGAACTGCTCGCGACCGCGGCGCAGCGCGCGCTCCGCTCGGGCGAATTGCTCGCGGCGGATGCCGCCTACCCCGCCTTTGCCGACCGCTTTCCCTATCAGGAAACCGACGATCAGGACCGCGCGATCGGCGACGTGCTCGCCGACATGGCGTCGGGCAAGCCGATGGACCGGCTGGTCTGCGGCGACGTCGGGTTCGGCAAGACCGAGGTCGCGCTGCGCGCCGCGTTCGTCGCCGCGATGGCGGGGGTGCAGGTCGCGCTTGTCTGTCCGACCACCCTGCTCGCGCGCCAGCATTTCACCAATTTCGTGGAGCGCTTCAAAGGTTTCCCGGTCAACATCGGCCGCCTGTCGCGTCTGGTCCCGGCTGGCGAAGCGCAAAAGACCCGCGACGGGCTGGCGAGCGGTCATATCGACATCGTCGTCGGCACCCATGCGGTGATCGCCAAATCGGTCGAGTTCAAACAGCTCGGCCTCGTCATCGTCGATGAAGAACAGCGCTTTGGCGTCGTCCACAAGGAGCGGCTCAAGCAGCTCAAGACCGATGTCCATGTGCTGACGCTGACCGCGACGCCGATCCCGCGCACCCTGCAGATGGCGATGTCAGGGCTGCGCGAGCTCAGCGTCATCCAAACCCCGCCGGTCGATCGCCTGGCGGTGCGCACTTATGTGGCGCCGTGGGATGCGGTCGTCTTGCGCGAAGCGTTGCTGCGCGAGCATGACCGCGGCGGGCAGAGCTTTTTCGTCGTCCCGCGGATCAAGGATCTGCCCGACATCGAGGAATTCCTGCGCAACCGCGTCCCCGAAATCAAATATGTCGTCGCGCACGGCCAGATGACCCCGACCGAAGTCGAGGACCGGATGAGCGCCTTTTACGACCGCAAATACGACGTACTGCTATCGACGACGATCGTCGAAAGCGGGCTAGACATTCCAAGCGCCAACACGTTGATCATCCACCGCGCCGACCGCTTCGGCCTCGCCCAGCTGTACCAGCTGCGCGGGCGCGTCGGCCGCGCCAAGACGCGCGCCTATGCTTACCTGACGACCCCCGAACATGGCGCGATCACCGACACCGCCGAAAAGCGGCTCAAGCTGCTCGGCGATCTCGACACGCTGGGTGCGGGGTTCCAGCTCGCGAGCCACGATCTCGACATTCGCGGCGCGGGCAACCTCGTCGGCGACGAACAATCGGGACATATTCGCGAGGTCGGGTTCGAGCTGTATCAGTCGATGCTGGAAGAGGCGATCCTGATGGCCAAGGCCGAGGGCGCGGGTAAACTGCCGCCGCGCGAAGCCTTGTCACCGACGATCACCGTCGACGCGCCGATCCTGATCCCCGAGGATTATGTCCCCGACCTGCCGCTACGCATGGCGCTCTACCGCCGCTTGAACGATGCGGCCGATCGCCCGGCGCTCGATGCCTTTGCGGCCGAGATGATCGACCGTTTCGGCCCGCTGCCGCCCGAAACCGCAAACCTCGTCCTGCTGATGGAAATAAAAGCGAACGCCCGGATCGCGGGCATCGCCAAGCTCGACGTCGGGACTAAGGGCGCGCTGGTGTCATTCCACAGCGACCAGTTCGCCAACGTTCCCGGGCTGATCGCCTATGTCGAACGGCTGAAAGGTCGCGCGCGCCTGCGCCCCGACAACAAGCTGTCGGTCAGCGGCGACTGGGTCAGCACCGGCGCGCGGCTGAACGGCGCGCTGCAATTGTCGAAGGGATTGGGGAAGTTGGCGAGGCAGGTGGGCTGACAAAAATCGTCGTTGCGAGGAGCCGAAGGCGACGCGGCAATCCAGAGCCCGCGTAAACCGCTCTGGATTGCTTCGCTTCGCTCGCAATGACGAGATCTATTCCATCAGCCCCAGCAACTGATCCCCCGGCACCGGACCCGACTTCAAAAACCCTTGCCACGATGCGACGCCTAGCTCGGACAAACGCGCCAGCTGGCGCTCGTTCTCGATCCCCTCCGCCACCACCAGCAGCCCCAGCGCGCGCGCCAAGTCGACGATTGCGCGCACCACAATGCGGTCGCGGTCGCTGCCGTCGATGGTGCGGGTGAAACCGCTGTCGATCTTGAGGTAATCGATCGGCAGCCGTGCCAGCAGCGACAGGCTGGAATAGCCGGTACCGAAATCGTCGATCGCAATCGCACAGCCCAGCGCTCGGATCTGCGCCAGCTGTTCCGCCGCACTCGCCGGATCGCTCAGCATCGCCTGCTCGGTCAGCTCCAGCGTCAGCCGGTCGGGATCGACCTTGGCCGCTTGCGCCATCGCAGCAAACCGTCCCGCGAATTCAGGGTCGCCCAGATCGGCGGCGGTGATGTTGAGCGACACGCGCAGCTTGGCCAGCGATTTTGGCCAGTTCGCCATTTCGGCGAGCGCGACGCGGTGGGCATGTTCGGTCAGCTCACATTCGAGCCGCGCCGCGCGCGCCGCGGTAACCAGCGGCCCGGCACCGAGCAGGCCCAGTTCGGGATGCTGCCAGCGCAGCAAAGCCTCGACCCCGGTCATCGCGCCGGTGCCGACATCATATTGCGGCTGATAATGGATCAGAACCTCGTCGCCCGAGAGCGCGGCATTCACCATCACCCCATCGCGCGCCGACGCAGGACGCGATAGCTGATCCCCCGCATTGCGCAGCTGCTCGGCGACCGATTCGTCGCGGGTGATGAGCGCAGCGGCGATGCGGATCGATAGCCGCCCGTTAGGGTCGCCGACGATCGGTTCGGCCAGCGCGACGTGCAGCGCGCGTTCCTGCGCGCGCAATGCCCCCAGTGACATCGGGCTCGACGGCACGATCAGGAAGCGCGGCCCGTCGAGCCGGTCGACGCACGACCCCTGTCCGAATTCATCGCTGGCAAAATTTTCTAGCCGCCGCCCGATCTCGTCGAGCACCGCGTCGCCCGTTGCGGTTCCGGCACTGCTGTTGATCCGCGCCATCTGGTCGATCTGGACCAGCATGACGCCGGCATCGGCATCGTGGCGCGCGTGCAGGGATTCGAGTTTTCGGACGCACGCGGAAAGAGACTCGGACAAACGATTCATGGCGGTCCCTCTAGCAGGCTTTGCTTGCCAAGTTCCTGCCTTTTGCATCACAAGGCGCCTGTGGCTGCCACATTTTCCCAACCTGCCGCATCGACGGCGCCTTTGATCGACGGTCATGGCCGTCAGATCAGCTACTTGCGCCTGTCGGTCACCGACCGCTGCGACCTGCGCTGCCGTTATTGCATGGCCGAGGACATGGTCTTCTTGCCCAAATCGGCGGTGCTCAGCATCGAGGAAATGGGTGACCTTGCCGAACGATTCGTCGCACGCGGGATTCGCCGCATCCGCCTGACCGGCGGCGAGCCGCTGGTGCGACGCGGCATCGATACGCTGGCAATGCGGTTGGGGGCGATGATCGGGCATGGCCTTGACGAGCTGACGCTGACCACCAACGGCATGCGGCTCGCCGAATACGCGCCGATGCTGGCGGCGGCGGGGGTGCGGCGGATCAATGTCAGCCTTGATACGCTGGATGCTGCGGCGTTTCGCCACATCACCCGCGTTGGCGATGTCGATGTCGCGCTGGGCGGGATCGCTGCGGCCCGCGCTGCCGGGCTTGCCGTCAAGATCAACATGGTCGCGCTCGCAGGGCTCAACGAGGACCAGCTACTGCCGATGCTCGACTATTGCGCCGCGACCGGCTGCGACCTCACGCTCATCGAAACGATGCCGCTCGGCGAGGTCGAAGCCGACCGCAGCGACCATTATATCCCGCTGCATCACTTCATCGCGCCACTCCGCGACGTCAGCGCGATCTACCCGATCGACAAGCGTACCGGCGGGCCAGCGCGCTATTTCGCGGTCGAGGGCGGCGCCGTGACGCTGGGTTTGATCACCCCGCTGTCGGACAATTTCTGCGCGACGTGCAACCGCATCCGCCTGACGGTCGAGGGGCGCGTCTATATGTGCCTGGGGCAGGACAACCATGTCGACCTGCGCACGGCGCTGCGCGACGCGGGCGACGTCGATGGGTTGATTGATGCCGCATTGGCTGGCAAACCCCGCGCGCATGACTTTCATATCGAACGAAAGTCCACACCGGCGGTCGCGCGTCATATGAGTGCAACGGGCGGCTGAAATAGCGCCCGCGAGGGGAACCGGACCAATATGCATCGCAAGATCGCGCTTGTCGCATCGAACGCGCCCGCCGCCATGGAAGCCGAGGCGGAGCTGCGCCCGCTCTACGACTTCGTCGATCTGAACGAGGCCGATCTGCTGATCGCGCTCGGCGGCGACGGTTTCTTGCTCCACATGTTGCACCAGCTGCTCGACCAGCGGCGCAGCATGCCGGTGTTCGGGATGAACCGCGGCACCATCGGCTTTCTGATGAACGAGTTTCGCATCGAGGGTCTCGTCGACCGCCTCGCCGCGGCGCGGCCCTTCCTGATCCATCCACTGAGCGGCGACATTACGACGACCAGCGGCGAGCGTCATATCCTGCCCGCGATCAACGAAATTTCGCTCCTCCGCGAAACGCGCCAGGCGGCAAAGCTGGAAGTGATCATCAACGACAAAACGATGCTCGAGGAGCTCGCCTGCGACGGGGTGCTGGTGTCCACCCCCGCCGGATCGACCGCGTACAACCTCAGCGCCAACGGGCCGATCCTGCCGCTCGAATCCGAAATGCTGGCGCTCACCCCGATCAGCCCGTTCCGCCCGCGCCGCTGGCGCGGCGCGCTGGTCCCCGAATCGACGAGCATCCGCTTCAACGTCCGCGAGGCCGCGAAACGCCCCGTCAGCGCGGTCGCCGACCAGCGCGAAATCCGCGACGTGAAGACCGTGCTGGTCACCACCGACCGCAGCCGACCGCTGACTTTGCTGTTCGATCCCGACCAAGGGCTCGACGAACGCATCGCCATGGAACAATTTATCGTTTGAGGTCTTGCAAAATGCCTCGGCGGGCGGCAAAGGGTCCGCGTCAGCCGGTTCGTCGGCGTGTTCCTCGGTAGCTCAGTGGTAGAGCGTTCGACTGTTAATCGAATGGTCGTAGGTTCGAATCCTACCCGGGGAGCCATTTCTTCCAATATAGTTTTCGCGCTTGCGATGCCGGACGCCAATCCGCTCGACGAGGGGTTTGTGCGATCATATCAAATGGTTCGCCGGTCCATCTTACCCAATCGAGCCGTGCGACCGTCGGGGGCGATTCACCATCTTCGGCCGCGCGATAGGCGGACATCCGCGCTTTTTGTTGAATCGGTCAATCCATCGTGATTAAACGCGCGCCGGGAAGGGTCGCGCACAGATGACATCGATCATCAACGATTTCGATTTTGCCACGCCGCGGCAGCGCGCAGTCCTCGACCTGCTCGCCAACAGCCGCACGAGCAAAGAGATCGCCCATCAGCTTGGCATTTCCGAAGCCGCCGTCAATCGCCGGATCGAGGTGCTCCGCTCGCGGTTGGGTGGGGTGACGCGGCACGAGCTGGCGCGGCAGTATCGCGAGTGGCGCGCTCAAAATGCGGACTTTTCGGCCGATCGGGCATGTGAAGAAAATGAGATGCAGATTCTCCCGCTGGCGGCAAGCGCGTTGTCAGGCGACGTAAGCCCCCGGGACGATATCATGGAGCCCGGTGAGGGTCTGAGGGATCAGCTTGCGATTTCGATCGAGGCGCCTTGGAGCAGGCCAGCCGAACCCCATGTCGTCCCCGGGGTACTCGACGGCGATAACGCCCTCCTCACCCGCGGCGCGGCGATCGGCATCATTTTGTTTGCCATCCTCGCAAGCCTGGTCGTCGGCATCGCCGCTGCACGGGCACTCGCGGATGTGGTGAGCTAGCCGCCCCGTCTGGACCAATGCTTGCGCCGGGGACGAGGCACCGGCGCCAAGGGGGAAGACGATGACCATAGCTGCACCGGCCTATATGACGCGCATCCGCAACCAGATCCGGACCGCCGAAGCAAAGGCAGACGAAAGCCTGCTCGCCAAGCTCGACGTCATGAGCGCCATCCTGCGCGCGCGGCAGACCGAAGACATGCCGGCGCCGCATGTCGGCCAGGACGCCATCGTCCGGCTGGGGCGCGCGATCCAGTCGGACATCGCATCGACCAACGATGTGTTTCGCTCGCACAACGCCCTTGTCGATGCGAAGACGCAGATCACGGGCGGCCCCGGGCATGAAGACACTTGGGCCTTCGAAGCCGCCGATGACCCCGGACGACAGGAAGCCGCCTGACGATTGACCCCGCCGCCGCCGCGGGTCAGGCTTTGATCATGGAAAATCTTCAGATGATCAATGTCCTACTGGTAGCGCTTCTAGGTGCAGCATCGCTGCGCTCGGGAGCAGCCCCCGAACGGATCTGCGCGGCGGTGCTCGCTTTTGTGACCTTCGTCGACCCGCTCTATCATTTGCTGGTGGACCGCGGCACGATCTACGGATCGGTTGATGTCGGTCATTTGTTCATCGATCTCGGACTCGCCGCCACGTTTCTGGGCGTCGCGCTCTGGGCGAACAGGATCTATCCGCTATGGCTCGCCGCCCTTCAACTCGTGTCCGTGATTTCTCATTTCGCGCGCGAAGTGACCGACATCTTCCCGAAGCTGGCCTATGGGATCATGAGCTACGGCCCCTATTACATAATATTGATGATACTAGCGGCGGGGATCTGGCGTCATCGGACCCGGGTCCGGCGCTACGGGCGCTACCGATCCTGGCGCGCCTCCTCGAACCGTTCGCCGGCCCGGCTGCCGACACCGCAGCCGAACGGCTGATCCGGCACTTCGGCAGTATCGGCCGGGCGCTGGCGGCGAGCGGCGATCAGCTCGCCAACGCCCTCGAAGGCAACCGCAGGCTTGCCGAAGCGATCGTCGCCGCGCGGACGCTGATCGAGGCAGGGCTTCGCGAAGATGTATCGCGTACCACCGTTAGCACCACCGATCCGCGTTTCCAGGCGTATCTTCGGCTGGCGATCGGTAAGTCGGCGACCGAGTGCCTGCACGTCACCTTTGTCACGCAGGACTGGGGCTATCTGGCCGACGAAACCATCGCGCAGGGAACGATCGCGCAGGTCGGAGGGCCGCTGCGCCGCCTCCTTGCCCGCGCTTTTGACGTCGGCGCGCACGGCATCATCCTGGCGCACAACCATCCCTCGGGGTCCGCCGAACCGAGCGCAGCCGATGTCCAGATGACAAAGAAGATCGAGCGACTGGCGCGCGCGGTCGACATCCGGCTCCTCGACCATCTGATCGTCGGCGGTCGCTCGATCGTCAGTATGCGCGAAAGGGGTTTGCTGTGAGCGGCACCATGGAAGCGCGCGCTCCGATCCGCGGCACCGATATCGATACGGAGATGTTGGTGAATATCGCCCAACAAGAATATGCCAGCCGCCGCAGTCGCGAGCGCTGCTTTGCCGCCAATATCTTTGCCGAACCCGCGTGGGACATGCTGCTCGACCTGTATGTGCAGCATCACCGCGGGCGACCGGTGAGCATCCACAGCTTGTGCATTGCTGCCGCGGTCCCGGCGACCACGGCGCTTCGCTGGATCGGGAAGCTCGACGACTGCGGGCTCGTGGCGCGCGAGCGATCGGCGCAGGACAACCGCGTCATTCATGTCGCGTTGACCGCGCATGGCCTGGCGGCGATGGAACGCTATCTGAGCGAGCGGATACGTCCAGTGACGCGCGCTGGCGAAATCTATCGCGGCGCTCGCTTCTAGAGCTTGTCCGGCGGCGCGGCTAAGGGCGCGCGCGCCATTTCCCCTGCCCGTTGGTCATGTGACGGCGTCGCGTTCCTGATGCTCAGGGCGCTTCCAGACGCCCTCATCCATGATCGACACCAGCCGCTCGACGGCATCCCAGACGTCGGCATAGCCGACGTAGAGCGGTGTAAAGCCGAAGCGCACCGTGTCGGGCGCGCGGAAGTCGCCGATCACCCCGGCGGCGATCAATGCGCGCATAATCGGATAACCCTCCGCATGCGCGAACGACACCTGACTGCCGCGCTCCGTGGCCGCGCGCGGCGACGCCAGCGCAAAGCCATGTCCGGCGCACCTTTGTTCCACCAGCCGGATGAACAGATCGGTCAGTGCCATCGACTTGGTGCGGATCGCGCCCAAGTCGGCCTGCAAATGAATATCGAGCCCGGTTTCGACGAGCGCCATCGACAGGATCGGCTGGGTGCCGATCAAAAACTGGCGCAGCCCCGGCTGCGGCCGATAGCCCGGTTCAAAGGCGAAGGGCGCGGCATGGCCCCACCACCCGGTGACCGGCTGCAAAGCCTGCCCCTGATGCCGCTTCGCCGCGAACAGATAGGCGGGCGAACCGGGACCGCCGTTGAGATATTTATAGGTGCAGCCGACCGCAAAATCGGCACCACAGCCATTGAGATCGACCGGCATCGCCCCGGCGCTGTGGCACAGATCCCAGATCGCCAGCGCCCCCGCCGCGTGGGCGCGCGCGGTGATCGCCGCCATGTCATGGACATGCCCGCTCTTGTAATGAACATGGGTGATCGCGACCGCGACGGTGTGTTCGTCAATTGCGTTCGCAATCTCGTCCTTTTCGCACAATCGCACCGTCACGCGCCCGCCGGTCGCCGCGGCGACGCCTTCGGCGATATAATTGTTGGTCGGAAAATTGCTGCCCTCGAGGATCAGCACGCTGCGATCGGGTCGCATCGCGACCGCTGCCGACAAGACCTTGAATAGATTCTGACTCGTCGAATCGCAGACGATCACCTCTCCGGCATCGGCGCCGATCAGCGGTGCGAGCTTGTTGCCCAGCCGCTCGGGCAATTCGAACCAGCCGGCGCTGTTCCAGCTTTTGATCAGGTCGGTGCCCCATTCGTGCGTCACGACCCGTTGCGCTCGCGCGCTCGCCGCCCTGGGCATCGCGCCCAGCGAATTGCCGTCGAGATAGATCATCCCGTCGGGCAGCACGAACTGGTCGCGCATCGGCGCCAGCACATCGGCGCGGTCCATCGCCTCGCACCAACCGCGGTCGGGGGTTTCGGGAATTGCTATCGGGGCGGCATCACGCGTCATGGAAACATATCACCTTTAGCTGGGCTTTTGCACCAGCGGTGGTGCCATAACCCGATTGCCCGCCGCGTTGGAAGTAAGGACGCGATACTGATTCATCTTGGCGCACCGCCGCTTGCTGTCCTAGGGATCTTCGACCGATCAGGGAGAGCGAGTGCCGATGTCCGATGCCCAGCCGCAAAGCTATCCCGAAATTCGCGAGGCGGTGCGCCGCCTGTGCGCGGGCTTTCCGGGCGAATATTGGCAAAGGCTCGACCGCGACCGCATCTATCCGACCGAATTCGTCCGCACCCTGACCGAAGCGGGTTTCCTGTCGGTGCTGATCCCTGAGGAGTTTGGCGGGTCGGGGCTGGGTCTGGGCGCGGCGACCGCAGTGCTGGAGGAAATCCACCGGTCGGGCTGCAACGGCGGCGCGTGCCATGCGCAGATGTACACGATGGGAACACTGCTGAAACATGGGTCGGCGGCGCAGAAGGCGGCGTATCTGCCCGCGATCGCTAGCGGTGACCTACGGTTGCAGGCATTCGGGGTCACCGAACCGACCGCGGGCACCGACACCACCCGTATCCGCACCTTCGCCAAAAGGGCCGGCGACGATTATATCGTCAACGGGCAGAAAATCTGGATCAGCCGCGCCGAACATTCGGACCTGATGATCCTGCTGTGCCGCACCACCCCGCGCGAGGAATGCGCCAAGGCGTCCGACGGGATGAGCGTGCTGCTGGTCGACATGCGCGAGGCGGTCGGTAACGGGCTGACCGTCCGCCCCGTCCGCACGATGCTCAACCATGCGACGACCGAGCTGTTCTTCGACGACCTCAAAGTTCCCGCCGCCAATCTGATCGGCGAGGAGGGCAAGGGCTTTCGCTATATCCTGTCAGGCATGAACGCCGAACGCATCCTGATCGCCGCCGAATGCATCGGCGACGGGCGTTTCTTCATCGACCGCGCCACCGCCTACGCAAAAGAGCGCGAGGTGTTCGGGCGGGCGATCGGCGAAAATCAGGGGGTCCAGTTCCCGATCGCGCGCGCCTATGTCCAGCTCGCCGCCGCGTCCGAAATGGTCGACAAGGCGGCGCGGCTGTTCGATGCCGGACAGGATGGCGGAACCGAGGCGAATATGGCCAAGATGCTGGCATCGGAAGCGAGCTGGTACGCCGCCGACATGTGCGTCCAGACGCATGGCGGTTTCGGTTTTGCCGAGGAATATGACATCGAGCGCAAATTCCGCGAGACGCGGCTGTATCAAGTCGCGCCGATCAGCACCAATTTGATCCTGAGCCACGTCGCGACCCACGCGCTTGGCCTGCCCAAGAGTTTCTGAGCCGCGATGGACGATTATTCGAACTGGGTCGGGCGCAGCGAAACGCGGCACGACATTGCGACCGCAGCACCGCTTGTCGGCCTTGCCGCGCTGCTCGATCATGACGCGGCGCCCCCCGCGACCGTGCCGCCGCTCGGCCACTGGCTCTATTTCCTGCCCGACGCGCGGCAATCGGCAATCGGCGCCGATGGCCACCCGCGCCGCGACGAGGGCGGCTTGCTCCCCCCCGTTCCCCTCCCCCGCCGTATGTGGGCGGGTGGGCGCGTCGCGTTCCTCGCCCCGATCGCGGTCGGCGCCCCGCTCACCCGCGTCACGACGATCGCGGCGATCCGCGCCAAGCGCGGCGCCAGCGGCGACTTGGTGTTCGTAACCTTGCAGCACGACATTGCCGCCGACGGCATCCCGGCGATCCGCGAAGAACAGGATCTGGTCTATCGGGCCGCGGCCACGGCCTCACCGTCCCCTGCCGACCGGGCACCGGCGCCCGCCCCCGAACCCGCCGACGCGATCCGCCGCGTGACGCCCGACCCCGTCCTGCTGTTCCGTTATTCGGCGCTCACCTTCAACGCCCACCGCATCCATTACGACCGCGACTACGCCCGCGATGTCGAGGGCTATGCCGGGCTGGTGGTACACGGCCCGCTGATCGCGACGCTGCTGATCGATCATGCACGGCGCGAGATGCCCGGTATGGCGCCCGCACGCTTCAGCTTTCGCGCCGAAGCGCCGCTGATCGATGGCGCGCCGGTCGACCTCTGCCTGTCGCGCGAGGGCAACGGCGCGCGACTATGGGCGCGCGACCGAACAGGTCGGGCAACGATGCGCGCCGACGTGCAGGGCTAGCGGCCAGGCGGCTTGTGGGGCAGGATGAAGCCGAAGGGAACCGCGTGACCGTTCTGCAAGCACAAAGCTGGGCCGCAATGCCCGCCCAGATCGCCGCAGTACAGGAGGCGGGGGACGCGATTGGTCTGCCCTATATCGCGGCGCAGGCCGACCTCGGCGACCCCGAACCGATGGCTGATGCTGACGGGCGGCCCTATGCCGAAACCAGCTTTCGCTGGGTCGACCCCGACCATGCCTATTGGCGCGACCGCAAGCTGGCGCTCCACATCGCGTTCCTCACCGCGGCGCGACTGACCGCTGAGCCCTTTTATCACAGCGACGGCCAGTTGCGGACCTGGCGCGCGACGCAATTGCTCGCGGCGGTCGATTGCGAACAGGCCAACAATACCCCTAACTTTGGCGAAGCGATCATCGCGCCGGTGCATCTGCCGCGCGGGCTGGTCGGCGCGGTCTTCTGGTGCTCGCGTGAACCGGTCGGGGTCGCAGCTCTGTTCGACCGCCATGCCGGCGACCTGCACAACCTCGCGCTCAAGCTGGTCGCGACGCACAATGAAGCGCGCGGGCGGCCGCGCAACGCCACGGTGCCGCAGACGCTGACCCGGCGCGAGGTGCAATGCCTGCGCTGGGCCGCGGCGGGCAAGACCGATGGCGAGATCGGCATCATCCTGACTTTGTCGGTATCGACGGTGCGCTTTCATCTGCGCAATGCCGCGGCCAAGCTTGGCGCCACCGGGCGCGCGCAGTCGATCCAGATCGCCGCAGGCCTCGGCTTCGTCGGCGCGCGGGCGGCCTGATGCAGGTGCCAGCTTGGCCTGCTGATCGCGCGGCGTACAAGGCGAGGTCATGGACATGCTGAACGATCCCGCGCTCGAGGCCTTTCGCGACGAGGTTCGCGCCTTCCTGGCGACCGCGCTGGCCGACGACCTGCGCCGCGCCGCCAGCCGCGCGACCAGCGTCTTCCACGACCCCGCCGTCTCGCTGCCCTGGCAACGCATCTTGCATGCGCAGGGCTGGGCGGCGCCCGACTGGCCAGCCGAGTTCGGCGGCCCGGGGTGGAGCGAGATCGAACGCTATATCTTCGCCGCCGAATGCGCACGCGCCGGGACACCGAACCTCGCACCGATGGGGCTGAAAATGGTCGCCCCGGTGATCATGCATTATGGCAGCCCGGAGCAGCGCGCCCATTATCTGCCGCGGATCCTGTCGGGCGAGGATTATTGGTGCCAGGGTTTCTCGGAACCCGGCGCGGGGTCGGACCTTGCCGCGCTGCAACTGCGCGCGACCGCGGATGGCGAAGACTATGTGCTGAACGGGTCGAAAATCTGGACGACCCACGCGCATTTCGCCAACCGCATGTTCGCGCTGGTCCGAACCTCGAGCGACGGCAAGCCGCAGGCGGGGATCAGCTTCCTGCTGCTCGACATGGCGACCCCCGGCATCAAAGTCGAACCGATCCGCACGCTGGCGGGCGATCATGAGTTCAATCAGGTCTTCTTCGACGATGTGCGCGTGCCGCAGGCGAACCGGCTGGGCGGCGAGAATGAAGGCTGGTCGGTCGCCAAGCATCTGCTGACCTTTGAGCGCGGCGGCAAATATGCCCCCGGGTTGATGGGACGTCTCGCGCGGCTGCGTGCGCAACCCTGCGCCGATCCGGTGCTGCGCGCGCAGATTGAGCGCGAGGCGATCGGGTTGCAGGCTTTGCAGGCGCTCGAACTCAAGGCGATGCGCGGGGTCGGCGGCAGCCCGGCGCTCTACGCCTCGGCGCTCAAGATCCTCGGCACCGAAAGCGCCCAGCGGATCGATACGCTAGCGTGCGACATCGCAGGTCACGCCGCCTGGGCCGATGCCGACGGACAGGCGCCCGCCGAGCTGGCGGTCGCGGTCCCGCGCTACCTCAACGACCGCGCGGCGAGCATCTATGCGGGGTCGAACGAGATCCAGCGCGACCTGATCGCGCGGCTGATGCTGGGCTAAGCCGCGACTTCGGCAAACCGCGCCAGGTGGTCGGCGCGTGGCCCCATCGCCGCCGCGATTGCCAGCGCGCGCTTGAAATGGCCGCCAAGGCTCAGCTCTTCGGTCAGCCCCATTGCGCCGTGAATCTGCACCGCGCCTTCGCCAACGATACGAGCCGCGTCGGCAACTTCGACGCAGGCGGCGCTCACCGTAGCGGCGCGGTCGGCGCGGTCTTGGTCGACGGCGAGAATCGCCGCTTCGGTCAGCGCCGCGGCCTTCATCGCCGCCAGTTGCATATCTGCGGCGCGGTGGCGGAGCGCCTGGAAGGTGCCGATTGGGCGCCCGAACTGCTGGCGCTGGCCGAGATAGTCGGCGCTGGCGGCGATCATCTGGCGGATCAGTCCGACCGCCTCGGCGCACCGACCGACGAGGACAAGGTCGTTGGCCCATTCAGCCAGCGCGCGCGCTGCCACCCCTGTCGCCAGCACGTTGCCCTCACCCGCCTTCAATGTCAGGCAAAGGTCGGCGGTCACGCTGCCGTCGTGCATGATGCGATGGCGCTGCTCGACCTTGTCGCGGTCCGCCGTGAAAGACAGCACCGCATCATCATCGGCGAGCACGAACAGGTCGGCCTCGGCGCCGCCCGCGACCAGCGTCGCGGTCCCATGTACCGCTCCGTCTGCCTCAACGATCGGCATCGTCGCACTCGAAGCCGTGCAGATCATCGCGGCGCGCCGGTCGCCGGTTGCCAGATCGGCCAGCGCCGCATGATCGGGCGCCGCGCGCGCGAGCAGCATCGCCGCCGCCGTATGCGACAGCCAGTCGGCACCCGCCAGCGCCGGTCCCAGCTCGGCCATCACCACCGCAACGTCGATCGCGCCGCCGCCAAAGCCGCCGCGCGCCTCGGGCACCGCGACTCCCGCCAGCCCGAGCGATTCGACCAGATCGCGCCAGCCGGGCCGCGCATGGTCGGCGAGGAAACGCTGCACGCTGTCGCGCAGCATTTGTTGCTCGTCGCTTAGCGGCAAGTCGAGGGCGGCGATGTCATATGTCACGTCAGATCTCCCGCAAACATCATGCGGTATCCGACCGACAGGGTCTAGCTGATTGGCGTGGCAGGGCGCCCTAGCGGCGCGGCGCCCGATCCGGCGCCGCCAGCTCAGCCTCCGACGGCCAGTGACCCTGCGCATTCTCGGCAATAATCTCGGCCAGCAGCGCCTTCGCGCCCGCTTCGTCGCCCGCAAAGCGGCGCTCCATCGCGATCGCGAATTTGATCGTGCTGTCCTTTGTCGCGCCGATGTCGGCGGGCTTCAACCGCCCCTGCATGATCTGGACCGCCTGATAATAGATGTCGTTCTCGATCAACTTCAGCCCCGGCTCAATCGCATCGATGGCGGCGCGCGCTTTGGCGTGCTCGCCCATCTTGCGATAGGCAATGTAGGTCCAATAGGCGGTCGGCACGCGCATGTCGTCGCGCGCAAAGTCGGCCGAAAGCGCGAGCGATTTCGCCATCCCGTCGACAACGGTCTGATAGTCGCCAGTCGCGAAGCTGGTCTGCGCATGATAATATACGATGTTGCCGCGATAGGTGCTGATCGTCAGCCCGATCGGATTGGGCAGCCCGTCGGGTTCGAAGCTGTCGGGCGTGTCGCCCATCAGCGCCAGCGCCTTGCTGTAATCGGCGAGCGCCGCGTCGAACTGGCGCGCGCGGGTCAGGTCGCGGGCGCGAAAGCGGTAGAGCTTATAGCTGTTCGGAAACGCCTTCAGCCCGTCGGTGAACGCATCGACCGCATCGCAAATCCGCCCGGCATAGTCGAGGCGACGCCCCAGCCAGATGTGCGAATCTTCGCGGTCGGGCGCGATGCGCAGCGCGGCGCGGGCGATCTCGATGTCCTGATCGAGCCGCTTTTGCGTCACCTCCGAAAATTTCGGTAGCGTGAGCGGGGTGCCAATCAGGCTGGTCGTGCATTGCCCGGCATCGGTGGCGGTCTGCGCCGCCACCGATGCCGGAGCCGCCGCGAGCAGGAGCGCCAGCGCAATCCCTGCGCTACCCATCAACCGCGCGCTCATCCGATCACGTCCTGATAGATGCGGCGGACGTTGGTCCCCATGATCTTCTCGACGTCATTTGATGCATAACCCAGCTTGCGCACCCCCTCCCACACCACTTCCATCCGGCGCGGGCCATTGAGTTCGTCGATGAACAGCGGCCAATCGTCGGCGTTGAAATTGGCGCCCTCTTCGCGTTTCAGCTCGGCGATATACGCGTCGGTCATTTCGACGACGCGGTGATCGCGGTCGCTGCCGATCGCAACATGCTCGGCGCCCGCGACCTTTACCGCATGGTCGATATGGCGGAAATAATCGGCGAGCGCGCCTTTGCGCTTCGTCGTCAGGAAAGGCCGCATCTGGCAGATACCGACCACCCCGCCCTTCTGCGCCAGCAGCCGCAGATTGTCGTCGGTCGTGTTGCGGACATTCTTGTGCATCGCCATGCAAGCGGTGTGTGAAATGATCACCGGATCGGCCGACGCATTGATCGTGTCGGTCATCGTCTGCATATTCGCATGCGACAGGTCGATCAGCATCCCGACCTTATTCATCCGCGCCACAACCTCGCGGCCGAAATGGGTCAAGCCATTGGCGCCCAATTCCTTGCATCCGGCGCCCGCCCAATTCTGGTCGTTATAGGTGATCTGCGACGATCGGACGCCCAGCTTGTAAAACAGGTCGATATTGTCGAGGTCGCGCCCGAACTGGGTGGTGTTCTGGAACAGATAATAGATGGCGATCTGGCCATTCCGGCGCGCCACGTCGATGTCGCTGGTGCGCGTCGCTTTCAGGAACAGCGCGGGATTGGCGGCGATATGCGCGTCATGGTCGAGCACCGCCTGAATTGCGTCCTCATAGGCATGCGCTTCATAGCTCTTGGGATCACACAATGTCACCGTGATCGCGTCGAGCCCGCTATCACGCATCTGGCCGATCAGCGCTGCATCATATTCGAAGCGGACCTCGCCCATCGCGTCGAAGGTCAGCGGGCGCGCGGTCTGCTTCGCCGCCAGCGCGGGTGCCATTGCCATGGCGGCTGACAGTGCCGCCCCCGAAAGCACAAATTGCCGTCTATCCATCGCATCGACTCCCAATATTTTCTATTGGAAATTTATAGCCGATAAGAAAATTATTGCAAGCGATGCGGAAACGGCGATTCCGAAGCGATCAACCGGTGTTGACCCACAGCACCACCGCGTCCTTCTCACTCGTCGAATAGGCGGCGTGCTGCATGCTGCTGTCGATATAGACGCTGTCGCCGACCCCCAGGATCGCGGGCTCATAATGCTCGGTCTGAAAACAGATCTCGCCCTCGAGCACGTAAAGAAACTCTTCACCGCTGTGCTGCGACCAGGTCTTGAAATCCTCCAGGCTGCGCGCCTTGATCGTGGTGACGAACGGCAGGATTTTCTTGTGCTTCAGCTCGACCGCGATCAAGCGGTGATTATAGACCGGCGTTTCCATCGGGCGTCCGCCCCCGGCCAATGTGATGCTGCGCCGCCCGGCGGCATCCTGCCCCGAATTGCTGGCGAACAGCTCGGTAATGTCGATGTCGAAACCCAGCGCCAGTTTCTGCACCACGTCAAAGGTCGGCGACATCTGGTCATTTTCGATCTTCGACAGCGTCGATGCGGCGAGCGAGGTCAGGCGCCCCGCGTCTTCCAGCGTCATCCCGCGTTCGCGGCGCAGCTGGTGCAGCCGCCGCCCCAGATGGAAACCTTCGGCTCGGGGCCGCTTCGATTGACGAACGGCGCCCAGAATTTCCGGCTCATCTGCTGTTCTGGGGGGCATATATCGGCGGTCCTTACCTTGGCCAAACAGTGCAAGATCGACGGATTCGGGATGGCAGGTCAAACCAGGCAGCTCCGTCCGCGTCACAATCCTATAATGCACAAATTTCCGATAGGCTACGGCGCTGACATTTCGCCCATGTCAGCGCCGCATTGCCCACCGGAAACAGTCTGTGTCTCGCGATTGCGAGGATCAGAACTTATATTTGGCGTTCAGATAATAGAATCCACCGGCAACCCCGAACACGCTGTGGTTGTCATAGATCAGGCCAGCGCGCGCGCGGGCAGCGCCGCGGCCCGGCGGGAAAATGTTGAAGATGTTGCGCGCCCCGACGCTCAGCTCGACATCCTGGATCCCCGTGTAGGAGATTTCGGCGTCGAACAACGTCACCGCCTTGCGCGGCAGGAAGGTGGCGCCATCCAGGCGGCGCCAGGCGCCATAATGAATGGCGCGGCCCATCAGCGCGAAGTCGCCGACCTTGGTCGTCGCCGAGAAATTGCCACGCCAGCGCGGCGTGCCACGTTCGAATTCGGTGATGATCGCCGGGCTGAAACCCGGAGGCGGCGCGCCGCGCAGATGCTGTTCATTATAGTTCAGCGCCAGGCTGAAATCGGTCGAGGCATTGTCCGACCATTCTTGGCGATAGGTGCTGACCAGATCGAAACCGCGCACGCGGGTGTTCATTTCGTTCTGGAAATAACGCACCTGCTGAATGTCCGCGCCGTTCGGGAAGTTGATCGCGGCCAATGCGGCACGCTCGGCGGCGGTCGTATTGCGCGACGGCGTCAGCAGCAGCCGGTCATCGACGTCGATCTGGTAGAAATCGAGCGTGGTCAGGAAACCGTCGAGGCCGGTGAAAACGACACCCGCCGACATGTTGAACGAGGTTTCGGGCGTCAATGCGTCGGATCCGAAGACCTGCGCTGCGGGCGAACCCGGAACCAGCACGGCGTCGAGGATGAAACCGCCGATGCCGTCGAGCTGCGAGGTCAGGCTGGTGCCGAACACCTGTCCGGCCGCCGGGGCACGGAAACCGGTGCTGACCGAACCGCGCAACGCAAAAGCATCGCTCAGCTCGAACCGGGTCGCCGCCTTATAGCTGAAGTTGGTGCCGAACTGGTCGTAATCTTCGTAACGACCGGCGACCGACAAGTTCCACCACGGGGTGATGTCGGCGTCGACTTCGGCGAACACAGCATAGCTGTTCGAATCGAAGCTACCGGCAAATTCGGGTGAGAAGCCCTGGAAGCCGTTCGAACCGGCGGGCAGATCGCGCAGCGGTCCGGTCAGATAGCTCGCGAGATCGCCTTCCCCGATAACGTAGGTTTCCTTGCGATGGCTGGCGCCCGCGAACAGCAGAATCTGGTCATTCAGCTCATAGGAAATTTCGCCGTCGAACTGGATTTCGCGCTGGGTCAGCGACCCCGGCTTGAACGACGTCGGCGAATTGACCCCCATCGACGCGTTGATCGTGCCGGTGATGGTATAATCGACGGTGTTGGTGCCATAGCGCGCCGACAGATCCCAAGTCAGCGGGCCGTCCTGATCGCGGAGACCGACCAACGCGCTGAAATCTTCCAGATGCCCGCCAAATTCCGGCGTGAAGCCACCCGGATAAACGCTGGCAAGGTTGAACTGCTGCGGGTGCGCCGGGCTGAGGTCGAAGGCCGAATTGGCATAGGTGCCATGGCCGCTCAGCCCGCCCGCCGCGAACGGCTGACGCAGACCAAAGGTCACCGAGCTTTTGCCGGTCATATAGTTGCCGAAGGTATAAAGCTCCAGCGCGTCGCTCAGCTCAATGCCCGCGTTCCACACCGATTTGAACGCCATGTAGCGCGGATCGAGATTGCCTTCGGGATGTTCCGGAACCCCCGGTACGCCCGCGGCGCGCAGCGCAACGGCGCCCGCATGGGTGGCTTTGCGCGCATAGGCCTTGGCCTGATCGGTATATTGGGCCGCCAGGTTGAAATACGCATTGTCGCCGACCGGCACCGCGATGTGACCCTGAATGTCATAGGTACGGCCGCCGCTGCTGAAATACTCGCCGACCTGCCCGATGATCGAGCCGCCGCTTTTCTGCTTCTTCAGCTCCATGTTGATCACACCAGCGATGGCGTCCGAGCCGTATTGGGCCGACGCGCCGTCGCGCAGCACTTCGACGCTCGACAAGGCGATCGGCGGGATCACGTTGAAATCCTGCCCCTGCGAGCCCGAGGTCGAGGCGTGGCCGGTGCCGATCTGGACGATCGAGGCGCGGTGACGACGCTTGCCGTTCATCAGCAGCAGGACGTGGTCGGCCGGCGAGCCGCGCAGCGTGACCGGGCGGACGAACGACGAACCGTCATTGCCCTGCAGGCGCTGCGCATTGAACGCGGGGACCAGGGTACGCAGCGCGTCGTTCACATCGGTATAGCCGGTGGTGGTGATGCTTTCCGGCGAAATGACGTCGATGGCGACCGAGCTGTCGGTGATCGAGCGGTCCTTGCGGCGCGTGCCGATGACGACGATATCGCTGCCGCCCTCATCGGTGTCGGCGCCTTCGGCTTCGGGCGGCGGCGTCTGCGCCTGGGCAACCGGCGCCATCGCGAATGCGAGCGCCGACGACAACAGCAGACGTGAAACAAACTTCGACATTATTTCCCTCCTTGGTAACCCATTATTGACCCTGAAAACTGCAAATTTCCGGGTCTCGTCTTATTCTTGTAATTTTTCCTATCATAAATTTTATTGCCTAGCCAGCAAAATATTCCTATGTGGTGGCTCAAGGGCTGCGGCGGATCGCACTGGCCCGATCGCCGGGGAGCCCTTTAAGTGATCGACATCGCCAACCCGTCCGCCCGCGACCGGCCGACCCGCCGACTTGGCGCCATGTCGGCATCGGCGATCGCCCTGCTGTCGGCCGCTGCCGCCGCAGCGCAGCCAGTGGCCCCTGCGCAAGACCTTGTTATCCATGCCGGCGCCGTGATCGCGGTTCCCGGCGAGCCCGCGTTCGGCCCGACGACGATCGTTGTTCGCAAGAACAAAATTGCCCAGCTTCTGCCGGGCTATGTCGGAGTGGGCGATGCGCCGGTGCTCGACCTCAAAGACCGAACGGTTCTCCCTGGCCTGATCGACACCCACGTCCACTTCAGCTTTTCGCCTGCGACGCGCAATTGGTCGGCGGCGATCGATACGCCCGAGGACGTCGCGCTGTTTTCCTTTTCCAATGCGAAAAAGACCCTGGAAGCGGGCTTCACGACGGTCCGCGATGTCGGGTCGGACGGCTATGCCATCCACGCGCTGCGCGATGCGATCAACGACGGGACGGTCACCGGCCCGCGCATCTTCCTGTCGGGGACCTCGCTCTCGATCGTCGGCGGCCACGGCGATATGTCGGGGCTCAATCGCAAGACGACCGAGGCGCTGTTTCCCTATGACTATACCGGCGCCTGCACCGGCGCAGTCGAATGCGCGCTGCGTGTACGCGAGGCCGCGAAATATGGCGCCGACCTGATCAAGATTACCTCGACCGGCGGCATCATGTCGCAACAGGCGCGCGGGCTGGGCCAGCATCTGAGCGACGAGGAACTGACCGCGATCGTCACCACCGCGCATAGCCTGGGGCTGAAGGTCGCTGCGCATGCCCATGGCGCGCAGGGCGTCACCGCATCGGTCCGCGCCGGGGTCGATTCGATCGAGCATGGCACCTGGCTCGACGCCGACACGGCGAAGATGATGGCGGCGCGCGGCACCTGGCTGGTGCCGACGCTCGGCCTGCTCGATTCGCACGACAGTGCCGACACCGCGCGCATCACCCCCGCAGTGCAGGCGAAGATGGCCGAGGCGCGCAAGGTGTCGGGCGACAACATCCGCCTTGCCGTGCGGTACCGGGTCAACGTCGCCTTTGGCACCGACGCCGGGGTGTCGCCGCATGGCGAAAACGCGCGGCAGTTTCGCAAGATGGTCGAACAGGGGCCGATGACCCCGATGGCGGCGCTGCGCTCGGCCACCGTCGACGCCGCAGCGCTGCTCGGCCAGTCGGACCATCTCGGCACGATCGCGCCGGGCAAATTTGCCGACATGATCGCGGTCGCGGGCGATCCGTATCGCGACGTCACCGTGCTGGAGAAGGTCGCCGTCGTCATCAAGGACGGTCAGATCATCGCGCAGCGCGCCGACTGACCCACAATAAACGCAACAAACAACCGAAGAACTGGCAGAAAAGACATATGAACGCTCCCGAAAATATTGCGAAAATCCCGTCAACCGCACGCGTCGCCTCCCTGCTGGCGAAACAGGTCGCATCGACCTTTGATCAGTTGGGCCTGTCTTTCGACGATCGCCTCGGGTCCGACCTGACGGTCTTTTCGCCGATCGACGGATCCGAACTGGCCGCGCTGCGCATGGCTACCCCCGGCGACGTCGACGCGATGGTTGCGAACGCTCGCACCGCCTTTGCCGCATGGAAGCTGGTTCCGGCGCCGCATCGCGGCGAGCTGGTCCGCCGCTATGGCGCGCTGGTGCGCGAGCACAAGGAGCCGCTGTCGCTGTTGCTGTCGATCGAGAATGGCAAGATCCTGACCGAAGCGCGCGGCGAAGTGCAGGAAGTCATCGACATCTGCGAATATGCCGTCGGCCTGTCGCGCCAGCTGTTCGGGCTGACCATCGCGTCCGAACGGCCCGAACATCGCCTGACCGAATATTGGCACCCGATGGGCGTACTCGGCCTGATCTCGGCGTTCAATTTCCCCGCCGCGGTCTGGGCGTGGGGGACGACGGTTGCGCTGGTCTGCGGCGACAGCGCGATCTGGAAACCGTCGGAGAAAACCCCGCTGACCGCGCTCGCCTTTGCCGGGCTGCTGGCGAAAGCGGCGGACGATTATGATCTGGCGCCCGATCATCTGGTGCAGGTCGCGATCGGCGACGCGCGCTGCGGCACCGCGATCGCCGATCATCCCGACGTCGCGATCGTCAGCGCAACAGGCAGCGTGCGGATGGGACAGGATGTCGCAGTGCGCGTCGCCGGACGCTTCGGTCGATCGGTCCTTGAGCTCGGCGGCAACAACGCCGCCATCATCGCGCCCAGCGCCGACCTCGACCTCGCCTTGCGCGGCGCGGTGTTTGCGGCGACGGGCACCTGCGGTCAGCGCTGCACCACTTTGCGCCGCCTCATCGTCCACAACAGCATCCGCGATGCCTTTGTCCAGCGCCTGACCGCGACCTTCGCCACCCTGCGGATCGGATCGCCGCTCGACGACGCGACGCACGTCGGGCCGTTGATCGACCAGATGGCCTTTGACGGCATGCAGCGCGCGCTCGAACAGGCGCGGCGCGAGGGCGGCATCGTCCATGGCGGCGAGCGCCTCGACCTCGCAGGCGCCACCGACGGCTATTATGTCCGCCCGGCGATCGTCGAAATGCCTGGCCAAAGCGCGATCGTGCGCGAAGAAACCTTCGCCCCGATCCTCTATGTCATGGGCTATGATACCCTCGACGACGCGATCGCGCTGCAAAACGGCGTGTCGCAAGGCCTGTCGTCGAGCATCTTCACCAACGACATGCGCGAGGCCGAGCGCTTTCAGTCGGCGCAGGGCAGCGACTGCGGCATCGTCAACGTCAACATCGGTACCAGCGGCGCCGAAATCGGCGGCGCCTTCGGCGGCGAAAAGGTCACCGGCGGCGGCCGCGTGTCGGGTTCGGACAGCTGGAAAAATTACATGCGCCGCGCCACCGCGACGGTGAATTATTCGGCGTCGCTGCCGCTGGCGCAGGGCGTGAAGTTCGACCTCGACATCGATCCGTGAAACTACGCACAAGAAACAAAACCCAAGGAGAGTGAATATGATCCCCCGCACCCTGAAACTCTTGGCGTCGGCAAGCCTGCTGATGCTGGCGACGCCGTCGCTCGCGGCCGCCCAGGAAGGCAGCTTCCAGGGCACCTCGCTGCTCGGCCAGCGCATGGTGACCAACCCCGACCGCAACGTCGGCGTCGCCGCTGTCGCGACGCTCGAACGCGCCGCCAAGGATGCCAAGGCGGCATTCGAAAGCAACATGACCGTCGACACCGCGACCTGGTACGGCCGCATCCTGTTCTATCAGGGCTATGTGAAGGAATCGGCGGCGGTCTATGAAACCGCACTCAAACGCTTTCCCAATTCGGGCAAGCTGATGCGCCACCTCGCGCACCGCCATTTCTCGCTACGCCAGTTCGACAAATCGGTCGAGGTCGGCCTGAAAGCCGCCAAGATTTACGAAGGCCAGCCACTCGAACGCGAAAAGCCCGGCCCAGACTATTTCCCCGGCAGCCCCGACGTCGTGCAATATTATCTCTACTACCACCTCGGCCAGGCCTATTTCGCCAAGCATGATTATGACAACGCCGCCAAATGGTTCGCCAAGTCGGCCGAATCCGCCGCGTTCAACCATGACGTCGAAGCGCGCACCGCGAACAGCTATTGGGAATATCTGTCGCTCGCACGCGGCGGCAATCTGCGCGCGGCGCAGAAGGTGCTCGACGATTACGACCTGACCTTGTTCGAGGTCCAGCCCGACGGCAGCCCCGACACCTATTTCGACGGCCTCCAGCTGTTCAAGGGCCACCGGTCGCCCAAATCCTTCTTCAGCGCCGAAGACACCGGGCGCGCCTTTGCGACTGCCGACGGCGTCGCAGCATCGACCGCCTACAGCCTCGCCAATTATTACATCCTGATGGGCGAGGCCGAAAAGGCGAAACCTTGGCTCCAGCGGTCGATCAACGTCGACAGCTGGAGCTATTTTGCCCGGGTTCAGGCCGAGGCCGACTGGTTGCTGCTGTTCCCCGGCCAGCAACCCTGACGCGCTAAGCCCCCAAGAGCGGCCGTTCGCGCGCCTAGTCCCTGGCGCGCGCGAACGGCCGCGAATGTGGCGATCGACGGAATCTGGAGGTGGTGCACCCGACTGGATTCGAACCAGTGGCCCCCAGATTAGGAATCTGATGCTCTATCCTGCTGAGCTACGGGTGCGCCGCGGTTCGTGTAGCGGCGCGGCCCGCGCAGCGTCAATCGGGCGGGGTCAATTAACCGCGTCGGGCGGGACGATCGGCACGAGCAGCGGCATCGCCGCAATCCCGTCTTCGCGCAATGCCTGCGCCTCCTGCGGCGAGGCTTGGCCGTGGATCAGATCGTCGGGCGCGCGGCCTTCGTGCATTGCGCGCGCCGCGTCGGCAAAGTCACGCCCCACCCAGCGCGACTGAGGCAGCATTTCGGCCTGTTTCGCCGCTATTTCGGCCATCACTTTGCGCACCAGTTCGGGCGAGATTTTGCCCGCTGTCGCTGCATTGTCCGGCTTGCTCGGCGCTTGGGCTGTCAGCTGGTTTGATTTTGCACCGATTCTCGGTGCCATCACCGCCTTTTTGACATCAGTGTCGCCGCATACCGGACAACCGATCAATCCGCGCGCTTGCTGGTCGGCAAAGCTGTCGCTGCTCGCGAACCATGCTTCGAAACGATGATCACCGGCAGCGCAGCAAAGGTCGAAAACGATCAAGGTCAGGCGAGACCGAGCAGCGGGTCGAGACCGCCGCGCGCGTCGAGCGCCGCCATGTCGTCGCTGCCCCCGATATGCTGCCCGTCGATGAAGATCTGCGGCACGGTGCGCGCGCCGCCGGTGCGTTCGACCATCGCGTCAAACCCCGCGCGATCCATCGTCACGTCGATTTCCTGATAATCTACGCCCTTGCGGTCGAGCAGCGCTTTCGCGCGCGAGCAATAGGGGCAGAGGAATTTTGTAAACACTTCGATCTTGGCCATGGCCTATCCTGTCATCATCTGGTCCGACATATCGGAATCCAACGAAGCAAAGTCAAATATGTTGCTCGTCATCAGCGCCTCGGGAACCACCCGCGCCCAGGTGAGCGCCGACACGCGCGCCGCGCCGCTGCGGCGCAGGACCTTTGCCGCAGCGCGCAAGGTTGCGCCGCTGGCGTGGACATCGTCGATCAGCACCACGTGGCGCCCCGCAGCCCGCACCTTGGCATCGCCGACAAGAGCGAACGCCCCGGCGACGATCTTTTCGCGCTCGCGCCGCCCTTTGCCGCGCAGCGATGCGGTCGATTTGACGCGGAGCAACAGGTGATGGTCGCGCGGCGCTCCGCTCACGCGCGCCAGCTCGTCGGCGACCAGCGCCGCCTGGTTGAACCCGCGCGACCATAGCCGCCAGCGATGGAGCGGCACAGGCACGATCAGCATGTCCTTGGCGTCGCCGAGCGCCGCCAGCTGCCGCGCCATCAGCCGCGCCATCAACCGTGCGTGACCGGTTCGCCGCCCGTATTTCAGCCGCAGCGCGACGGTGCGCGCAACGGTGCCGTAGGCGACCGCCGCGGGCGCCCCGTCAAATGGCGGCGGGCTGGCCAGACAGGCACCGCAAGCGATCGCCCCACCGGGCAGCGCGGTCGGCAACGGAATCGAACAATGCGAGCAAGCCGGTCCGTCGAGGAAATCGAGCGATGTCCAGCAGGTCAGGCAGAATTGCCGGTCTTCGCCGACGATCACGCCGCAGCCGGGGCAGCGCGGGGGCAGCGCATAGTCGACGATCGCGCGCGCCGCGGTCCGCAAGCCGCGCGACAATGCCCCGGGCAGCGCATGTTTTTCTTCGACATCCCCGGTCGCCTTTGCCATCCGCCGCTTGTGAAGCATCGCCGGGAGCGGCACAAGCGGCGCATGTCGCAGCCGCCCCGCCCGCTTTTTTCCACCGCCCGCCACCGCGCCCAGCGCGACCGCATGGCGCGCCTGCCGGACTCAGCCAATTTTCTCGCCCCGATCATCGCCGAAACCCTGCTCGACCGGCTGGCGATGGTGACCCGCGACTTTCCGCGCATCCTGCTCATCGGCGCGCACGACCGGACGCTGGTCGATCATTTGCGCAGTACCGGCGGCTCCCTCACGATCATCGAGACCGGCCCCCGCCTTGCGGCCGCCAGCGGCGCGCTGGTTGTCGAGGCCGACGCTATCGACCTGCCCTTTGCCGGTTTCGACCTGATCGTCTGGCCCGGCGGTCTCGACAGCGTAAACGACGTGCCGGGGGCGCTCGTGCGCCTGCGTGCGCTGCTTGCGCCCGATGGCCTGCTGCTCGGCGCGTTCGTCGGCGACGGCAGCCTGCCGCGGCTGCGCCGCGCCGTGATGACCGACGGCGTGCGTCCGATCGCGCGGCTGCACCCACAGATCGACCTCGCGGCGATGGGCAATCTGCTTCAGCGTGTGGGGTTCACCCTGCCCGTGGTCGATGTCGAAGCGTTGACGGTGCGCTACGGCGACTGGTTTGCGCTGGTCCGCGACCTGCGTGCAGCTGGATTGGCGAGCCGCCTTGCCCCTGCTCCGCCGCCGTTGACCCGCGTCGAGGCAGCGCAAATCGCCGCCGCCTTTGCGGCGCAGGCCGATCCCGACAGCCGCATCGCCGAAAGCCTGCGTATCGTCCATTTTAGCGGCTGGGCGCCGCATCCCGACCAGCCGCAACCCGCACGACGCGGCAGCGGCACTGCCTCGCTCGCCGACGCGCTCAAACCGAAAAGCTAGATCAGCGCCTCCAGCAGACCAATCAGCGGCTTGTCGGCGGGCGGCATGTCTAGGCCGTGCAGTTCAACCGCACGCACCCAGCGCAGCGCGCTCGCATGCTGCGCGACGGGAGTGCCGCGCCATTTGCGACAGACATAGAGCAGCAGCAACAGATGCCGATCGCCCAGCATGTCGCTGGCGAAACAGGCGGGGGCCAGGCAGGCTTGCTCGACGTCGATATCCAGTTCTTCGGCCAGCTCGCGGATCAGCGCCTGTTCGGGGGTTTCGCCGGGTTCAACCTTGCCGCCTGGGAATTCCCACAACCCCGCCATCGACAGCCCCTCGGGGCGCCGTTGCACCAGCAGCCGACCGTCGCGATCGATGAGCGCCGCGGCGACCACAACCAAGTCATTTTTTGGCGGTTTTCCGGGGTTGGCGGCGGCCAAATTGTTAACCTTCCTGTGCAATCAAGGGCATCCTCGGGAACTACACTTCAAGCAGGGGTGGAACAATGCACAACCTTTACAGGCTGATGCGGTCGACCAGGGCCGCTACAGCCGTCGAATATGGGCTGATATTAGCCCTCGTCTTTATTGCGGCTATTACTGCTGTGGGGAATATGGCCAACAGCACAAGTGGCATGTGGACCAATGTTGCCACGGCGGCGACAGCCAACATGCCGTAGCCCGCCGGTTGTCCATTTTCTGGACGGCGATGCGACAACATCGCTCATGCCCATTAAGATTTTCAAAACCTATTCGCTCTAAACCGGCAATTGTTGACCCAGACCAGACCGTCAACAGGGTAAGTGAAATCAGGAGACCAGTCATGAAGTTCATCAAAAAGTTCGTTCGCGATACCAAGGCCGCAACCGCCATTGAATACGGCCTGATCGCCGCTCTGATCGCCGTCGCCGGCATCACCGCGATGGGCGCAGTCGGCAACAGCGTCACCAACACCTTCACCAAGGTCGGTGGCAGCCTCGACACGGCAAACACGAAGGCTCCGTAAGAGCACTTCGCGATTGCCGAGCCGCTTACGCGGCCGCAAATAAAGGAAGGGCGGTGGATTCATTCCATCGCCCTTTTTTGCATCGCGAGTTGAACGGCTAACGGCTCGCGTAAACGACGATTTTGACCTTCTGACCCGGCGTCAGCCGACTCGACGCGTTCAGGCGGTTCAGCACTTGAAACCGTTCAGCCTGATAATTGCTGTACGCCATGCGCCGCGCCAGGCTGGCCATCGTGTCGCCGCGCCCCACCGTCACCACATCGATCCGCCGCGGCTTGATCGCCGCCGCTTCGGCAGCGCTCAGGCGACGGACGCTGTTGAACATTGAATTGAACACACCGGTGCCGCCCGCTTTCGTCAGCGTTACGAAGTGGAACGCACTATTGCGCGAAAATTCATAGGCAAAAATGGTCACATCGACCTGTCCTGACTGGCTGGTGACCCGCGCAGTCGAATAATAAGCCGGGATGCCATTGACTGTAGTGCGCTGGACCGCACTTGGACTGATCGCGGTGTTGCCTGCAACCGACTTGAACGCGGCGGTCATATAGCTGTTGATATCCCCGCTGTACGGACCGGTCGTAAACTGCGCCTGCCCGCCATTGCCGCTGACCGACACTGCGGTGGCGCCGTTCTGCATCCCGTAACCGCCGGGTACTGCGAAGCGCAGACGCAGGTCGGGGTGAAGGAACTCATTGCCCTCGACGACGCCCTGCGCCGGATCGTCACCATACAGGACATTGTCGACCGCGGTCAGAAAGGCATCGGCATTGCGCGTTCCACCGGTGCCGCCAACGCGGCTCGCCAGCGTCTGGGCGTTACGAACGCGTGAGGCCGGATCGGGATGCGTGCTCGCCCACGCGGGCAACGACCGTGCATCGCCACCCGACAGGCGCGCGTCGAGATTGGTCTGGTTGGCGAGGCTCGCCAGCATCGTCGACAGCGCGAGCGGATCATAGCCCGCGCTGCGCAGATATTGGACACCGAGCTGGTCGGCCTGCAATTCCTGGCTGCGCGAAAAACCCAAAGTCGCAAACTGTGCGACCTGCATCGCGTTATTCTCGAGCAGGCCGCCGAGTCCGCCAAGCACCCCGCCGCTATCCCCGATCGCACCGCCCAGCACCGCGCCGAGCACACCCAGGATTTGGTTGCGCGTCGCCGCCGACTGGCGCTTTTTGCTGTGCTGCGCCGCGACATGGCCAACCTCATGCCCCAGCACCCCGGCGAGTTCGGCCTCGTCGTTCATCAGCGCCATCAGCTGGCGCGTTACATAGACATAGCCGCCGGGGATGGCGAAGGCGTTGTTGACCGGCGAATTTAGCAAAGTGACGGTAAAATCGCTGCGCGCATTCGACAGCCCCGATTGCAGCGCGATATTCTGTCCGACGCGGACGGCATAGGCCGTTTGCGGGCCGTTATACTCACCGCCGAATTCGGCCATCAGCTGCGGATGCGCTTCATCGCCCTGCTTGCGTTCGGACGGCGAAATGTTGGTCGCCGTCTTGATCGCCTTGAGCTGAGCGTCGGCAACGCCCGTGAAAGCGAGACTGCCGAGCGCCGCGGTCGCCGCCAGCTTGATTGCCAGGCCGTTTGTCTTGATCTTGCTCATCGCTGCGCCTCCCACATGCCGTTCGTTACCCAAGGAATATCCCCTAATCGCCACGAGGCAAGCCGTGGCGGGGCCGCGTCTTCCCAAAGACGCGGCCGATATCTTGACGGTGAACGCAAATCCGGGCGACGGGTTCCGCTATCGCGGCGGATCAGGCGCGCCCCATCGCAAGGAATTTTTCTTCGCGCGCGGCGAGAACCGCGTCGCGCGGCATGCCCGACAGGCTGTCGAGTTCTTGTGCGATCGCATCGCCGAGTGCGGCAATCGCCATGTCGGGATTGCGGTGGGCGCCGCCGACGGGCTCGGGGACGATGCGATCGATGATCTTGAGCCCCAGCAGATCCTGCGCCGACATTTTCATCGCTGCGGCGGCATCGGCGGCCTTGTCCGACGTGCGCCAGAGGATCGATGCGCAGCCTTCGGGCGAAATCACCGAATAGACCGCATGTTCGAACATCAGCACGCGGTTCGCCGCGGCGAGCGCAATCGCGCCGCCCGATCCGCCTTCACCGACGATCGCCGCGACCATCGGAACACCCAAGGCAAGGCATTGTTCGGTCGACCGCGCAATCGCTTCGGCCTGACCGCGTTCTTCGGCCTGAATGCCCGGAAAGGCGCCCGAGGTATCGACCAGCGTGATCACCGGCAGGCCGAAACGGTCGGCGAGCTGCATCAAGCGGATCGCCTTGCGATAGCCCTCGGGCTTGGCCATCCCGAAATTATGCTTCATCCGCGACGGAATATCGTCGCCCTTTTCATGGCCGATGACCATCACACGGCGACCGCGAAAGCGCGCGAGGCCACCTAAAATCGCCTGATCGTCGCCGAAATTGCGGTCGCCGGCGAGCGGCATCCAGTCGTCGAACATCTCCGCGACATAATGTTTGAAATGCGGCCGATCGGGATGGCGCGCGACCTGCGTCTTTTGCCACGGCGTCAGCTTCGTATAGATATCGCGCAGCAATTTCGAGGATTTGTCCTCCAGCCGCGCGATGTCATTGTCGATGTTGAGCGTGGGATCGTCGCCCATTTCGCGCAGCTCGGCAATTTGCCGATCAAGCGCGGCGACCTGTTTTTCGAAGTCCAGAAAGGCTGTCATCGTCGGACCGCTAAGCCGATGGCGCCGCAACGTCAACGTCTGGCGAAGCCTTGCCGACCTGCATCGTCGCGAGCGGATGGCGGCGGTTGACCAGTTCCACAAGGCGACGGCTGTCAACATGGGTATAGATTTCGGTCGTCGCGATGTCGGCATGGCCCAGCATCAACTGCAAGGCGCGCAGGTCCGCTCCGCCTTCGAGCAAATGGGTGGCGAAGGCGTGGCGCAGCACATGCGGGCTGACCGCGGTCGGATCGATCCCCGCGCGGCCCGCCAGATCGCGTAGCATCTGGAACAGCCGGACGCGCGAGACATGGCTTTTGCCCGACGGGAACAGCCAAGGCGAACCGTCGGCGATGAGCGGCAGCCAGCGGTCGAGCGCGCCGCGGGCGCGATCCGATAGTGGCACCAGCCGCTCTTTGTCGCCCTTTCCGCGCACGATCAGATATTCGCGCTCGCCGGTGATCGCCCGCCGCTGCAACGCGACCAACTCACTTGCGCGCAGCCCCGATCCGTAAAGCAGTTCGAGCAGCAGCAGCATCCGCACCGCCGCCGCGGCTGGCGCTTCGCCCGCGGCTTCCTCTTCGGCCTGCGCGAACAGCCGCTCGACATGATCGTGCGTCAGGATGCGCGGCAGCGGACGGCGCGTCGTCGGGCGCGCAATATCGAGCGCGGGATTGTCGGCGCGGTCGCCTTCGTCGAGCAGGAAGGCAAAAAACTGCCGCAGCGCCGATAGCTTGCGCGCCGCGCTGCTCGCCGCAAGCGATTGATAATCAGCCATCAATCGGCGCAGCACCGCCACATCGGCATCGGCCAGCCGACCGGTCACAAACTCCGCCGCCTGCTCCAGATCGCGGCGATAGGCGGCGAGCGTGTTCCGCGCTGCGCCGCGCTCGGCCGCCATCATCTCCAGAAAGCGGTCGATCGCTGCCCCGTCAGACATGCTCGATGTCCGGCGCTTTGCCCGGTTCAGACACGCACCAACGCTTCGGCGGCGATCATCCGCGCTTCGGAGCCCAGCCCCACTTCGCGCAGCGCGCGGACGATATAATAGAGATGATAGGGCGGCACTTTTGACCATTCGCCCTGCATCCCCGCCGCGGCGAGCAACGCGACCATCCCGGGCTCGCGCCGCTCGGCCGCTGCCATGATCGCACGCGACCAGCGCGTCTGCTTGCCAAGATCGACCTCGAGATCGCTCGCCGCCGACGCCGCGGCGCCGGAATCGATCCGCCCCAGACCCGCAAGCCCGGCAAGCAGGAATTTCGAGCGCAAGCTATCGGCGCTGTCGTCATTGCCCGAAAACTGCCCGACAGTGCCCGCCGTCGTCCCGTTCAGCGGCCGCGGCGATCCGACCGCGAGCACCCCCCACGCGCGGCTGCCCACGGTGATCGTGGGTACCCAGTCGATCGCATTATCGTCATAGCCGCCCGCGAGCATCGATCCCAGCAGCTGCCAAGGATCGTCACCAACTTCGGTGCCGACCGGCAGTGCTGCGGCGGCGCGCGCGGTCGATACCATCGCGGCATAGTTTTGCACCGGGGTGGTACCGGCGGCCCAGATCGCTTCCATCGCTGTGTAGCGGTCGCCGCCCTGCGCCGAACCAAAGGCGGCGCGGAGCCGATCGGTCTGCGCTGTGAGGGCTTCGGCAGGCTCTTCTTCGCTCGCCGCCGCGCTCAGCAACGAGACATAGGCTTCGCTCGACAACACCCCGCGCGCTGCGGCTTCGGGTGCGGCAGCGACGCGGCTCGCCATGTCAGTCATCGGCGCGAGCACCGTCCAGCCCTTCATGTTGGCGGGCGCCGCAGTGCGCAGGGTGTCGGGAACCGGAACCGCGGTCGCGGTCGCCATGCCGAAGCGCCAACTGGTCAAGCGATCGATATTGTCCCATTCGATCGTGGTCGACCGGCGGCCACCGCCCGTCGCGCCCAGCACACGTTCGGCGAGCAATATGTCAAAATTTGAAATCTTGCCGCTCGATCGCACGCGGCCGATCGCCCAACCCGCTGGCCCCGCCTCGCCAGACAGCCCCGAACAGATCGCCGACGACAGCCGCCACGCCTGCTCGTCGCCGTGGGCGAGGCCCGCGGGGACATAGGGACACATGCCCGCCGGATCGGCATTGGCCAGATAGGTTTGCTGCGCGGCGGCGACCAGACGCGGGCTCGCGCGGTCATAATCGACCGCCTGGACGATCCAGCGCGCTGCAATCGATTCGCCCATGCGGAGCAGCAGCGAGGCGCGATCGGCGGCCAGATCGGCCCCGTTAATCGTGTCGGGCGTGTCGATCGCCGACCCCAGCGCGCGGCGGAGCAGGATCTGGCCCCAGCGCGACGCGAACTGGCCGCTGGTCCGCCGCATGATAGCCGCGGCGTATTGGCCGCGCACGCCAAAGGCATCGGGAGTTAGCCCGCCGGTTTCGGGAGTCAGCGGCCCGATACGCGTCAGCAGGCGGCGGGCGCCGGGTGGCAGGTCATATTTCAGCGTGCCCGGGGCGACCTCTTCGCCGTCTTCGCCGTCTTCGTCGGCGGCATCGGCGGGCGTCCCGGCCGTGTCAGCCGGACCGACGGCCGACGTGACAGGCGGCGGGGTCGTGCCGTTTTTCGGTGTAGATGTCGGCGCGGGTGTTTGCGACGGCGTCGGCGTGGGGCGCGGCGCCGGGGTCTCAGCAGGGTTACCGAAGCCTTCGGGCAGCAGCGATTCCTGCGCCAGCGCGGGCAGCACCAGCGCGGCGGCGAGCGCGGTGCCCGACAGGCCCAGGGTCAGCGTCAGCAGTTTTTTCGTCATCGCGCTGCGCTTTCGGCAATCTTGTCGGCCACGTCCACCCCAATCCTTCGCACCCGGCGAGCCGGGTCGTCATTTATCGGCGAAAACCGTTGTTCCGCGCGTCCCGAGCGGTATAGCCGCGCGCACCATGTCGCGAAACCCGAAAAGCCCGGCGCCAAGCAGCTCCAGCGCCATTCCCACGTCGATCCGCGACCGGTCGATCGTGCTTGTCGGGTTGATGGGGTCGGGAAAATCCACCGTAGGTCGCCGTTTGGCAGGTCGACTCGGAATGCGTTTCGCCGATGCCGACGATGAGATCGAACGCGCCGCCGACATGACAATCGCCGATATTTTCGAACGCTTTGGCGAAGCGCATTTTCGCGATGGCGAGCGGCGGGTGATCGCGCGCATGCTCGGCGGAAAACCGATGGTGCTCGCAACCGGCGGCGGCGCCTTCATCAACCCCGAGACACGCGCGCTGATCCTGCAAGACAGTCTGTGCATCTGGCTCGACGCTGACATCGCGACATTGGTCGAACGCGTCGGGCGCCGCAGCCACCGCCCCCTGCTCAAGAACCGCGACCCTGCCGAGGTGCTGCGCGAACTGGCGGCGGTCCGCAACCCGATCTATGCCGAGGCGCATTTGCGCATCAGCTCGGCAAGTACGCCACACGACCAGACGGTACGCGCCATATTGGAGGGCTTGTCGCAATGGAACAGCTGACCGTTGACCTAGGCGCCCGCAGCTATCCGATCCTGATCGGCGACGGACTGATGCGCGACATTGGCGTCCATGTCGCGCCATTATTGAAACGCCCGCGGACGATGATCGTCACCGATGCCCATGTCGCTGACCATTATCTGATTCCGCTCGGCACCGCGCTGGCGATGGAGAATATCTCCTTTTCGTCGTTCGTCCTCGAACCCGGCGAAGCGACGAAAAGCTGGGCCGGGCTCGCGCGCCTGACCGATTGGCTGATCGGCGAAGGGATCGAGCGCAGCGACCATGTCATCGCGCTCGGCGGCGGCGTCATCGGCGATCTCGTCGGCTTCGCGTGCAGCATCATCAAGCGCGGCTGCCACTTCATCCAGGTGCCGACGACTTTGCTCGCGCAGGTCGACAGCAGCGTCGGCGGCAAGACCGCGATCAACGTCGCGGCGGGCAAGAATATGATCGGCGCGTTTCACCAGCCTGCTCTCGTCGTCATTGACCCGAAGACACTCGAAACACTGCCCCGCCGCGATCTCGCCGCTGGCTATGCCGAAGTCGTCAAATATGGCCTGATCGACGACGCTGATTTCTTCGCGTGGTGCGAGGCGCATGGCGAAGCGCTGCTCGCGGGCGACGGCGCTGCGCGGCATACGGCGATCGCCCATAGCGTGGCGGCCAAGGCGCGGATCGTGGCCGCCGACGAGCGCGAGACGCAAGACATTCGCGCGCTGCTCAACCTCGGCCACAGCTTCGGCCATGCTCTCGAAGCCGAAACCGGCTATTCGGACAAGCTGCTCCATGGCGAAGCGGTCGCCGCAGGCACGGCGCTCGCGCATCGTTTCTCGGCCGCGCAAGGCCTGTGCTCGGTCGCCGACGCCGACCGCGTCGCGGCGCATCTCGCCGCGGTCGGCCTGCCGCACGATCTGGCGAGCGCCGGGGTCGATGCCGACGGCGCGACGCTGGCGGGCCATATGGCGCACGACAAAAAGGTGCGCGGCGGCAAATTGCCGCTGATCCTGACGCGCGGGATCGGTCAGAGCTTTGTCACCGACGAATTTGGGCTCGATGTGGTGGCGGCGTTTCTGGACGGCGAGCGAGCGCGTTAGGCGCCTGCCGCCGCCTCGCTCTCTTCCTTCGCCAGTTTTGCCGCGCGGCGTCGTTCGCGCAGCGTTTCCAGCACGCTTGCCGCCTGCCGCCCGCCGCCGGCAATAAAGCGATGGTCCATGCCGGCGGTCAGATCGCCCTCGCTGATCTGCGCATGCAAGCGTTCCGAATCGAGGTGGCGCAGCGCCTGTTCGACATCGGCGATCTCGGCCTCGCTGACGTCGATCTGTTTCAGCGCCAGCAGACCCAGTGCGATCGAGCTTTCAAAGGTCTCGCGCACTGCACCATCGACCCCTGCCCCATCGATCGCCATCAACTGGCGGCGGTCGAACACCCGGGTCAATATCTTCGCGTTGGGAAAGGCCTTGACGATCGGCGCCAGCACCGCCGCGTCAAAACCGCGGTCGTCGGTGCAGAAAATGATCAGCCTTGCATCCTCGGCGTCGGCACGGCGCAGCACATCGACCTTCAGCCCGTCGCCATAATAGACCTTAGTATTGTAACGCCCTGACGTCTCGATCTGGCTTGGCTTTTTGTCGATCAGCGTCACCGAACAATCGACCGCGTTCAGCATCTGCGTCACGATCTGCCCGAACCGCCCGTATCCAACGACGATTGCCGACCCGCGCGGCGCATGTTCGGGATCATCGAGGTCGGCGGCGACGCTTGCGGGGGCGAATTCCAGATTGCGCGCAAACAGCATCAGGAACGGCGTCGAAATCATCGACAGCGTGACAACAGCGCTGAACAAGCTCGCAGCCTCGGGCGCTATCAGCTGCGCCTCGGTCGCCTGCGTGAACAAGAGGAAGCCGAATTCGCCGCCCTGGCTGAGCAGCAGGCCGAGCCCGAGCGCGATACTCCACGGTTTGCCGAACAGGCGGACGATGACGGTCAGTACCGCGACCTTCACCGCAACCAATCCGGCGGCGAGCGCCACAACGCGCAGCGGATCGTCGCGAATGACGTTGAGGTCGAGCACCATCCCGACCGCAAGGAAAAACAGCCCAAGCAGGACAAGGCGGAAAGGTTCAATATCGGCCTCGATCTCGTGCCGGTACGGCGAGTCGGCGAGCATCACCCCGGCAATGAACGCACCCAGCGCGGTCGACAGGTGCATACTATGCATAAAGGCTGCGCTTGCGATGACGACCAGCAGCCCAACGACAACGAACAGTTCGCGCTCGCCATAGCGGCCGATGATCCGCAGCAGCGGATTGACGACGAAGCGTCCGGCCACGACGAGGACGATAATTGCGGCGACGGTATAGATCGCCATCTGCCACCCGGGCGGCGCGTCGAGGTTGGCGGGCGCGCGCGACAGCACCGCGATGATCGTGATCATCGGCACGATCGCCAGATCCTGGAAGAGCAGGACCGAAAAGGCCTTTTCGCCGAAGGGCGAATTGATCCGGCCCGAGCTTTTCAGCCCCGGCAGCACCTGCGCCGTCGACGACAGCGCGAGCGGCAGCCCCAACGCGAGAGAAGCCTGCCAGCTGAACCCAAGGGTCAGAAAGATCAGGCCCGCGAGGATCAGTCCGGTGACGACGACCTGCGCCAGACCCAGCCCGAAAATCGCGCGGCGCATGTCCCACAGGCGCCGCGGATGGAGTTCGAGCCCGACGAGGAACAGCAGGAACGCGATGCCGATTTCGGCAAAGGCCAGCTTCGATTCGCCGCCGCCGACGAGACCTAGGCCATAGGGCCCAACCAGTGAGCCCGCGATCAGATAGCCCAGCACGGCGCCCAGCCCGAGACGGCGGAACAACAGGACAAACAACGTTGCGACCCCGAGCAGGATCGCACCCTCGACCAGCGCGGTGTCGGTCGCCTGCTCTGCGGCCACTTCGGTTGCCACCACGGTCAGCGCGAGCAGGCTCATACGCGCGCGCTCTGTTTCTCAAGCGCCAGAATCGCGGCGTCGAACGGCAGCAGGATGGCGCCCTGCCGCGCCGGATAGTCGCGCGCCGGGGCGAGCAGGTCGAAGCCCGGCCACTCGGGCACGTCGCCGGTACCGCCGAACCAACCCGCGATCGCGTCGCGCGCTTTGCGAATCTCATCGCGGCTGCGTCCCGTTACGTGCCGCGCCAGCAGAGTCGCCGCCGCCTGCCCCAATGCACATGCCTCGACATGCATGCCGATGCCGGTCACCCGCCCCGCCTCATCGGCGTCAAGATCGAGCAGGATGCGGCTACCGCACAGCGGCGCCCGCGCCGTGGCGTGATAGCGCGCATCGGGATTGGGCAGATGTTCGGACGTCGCCACCGCCAGCGCCAATATGTCGCGGTTGTACAGCGGGGCGCTCATGGCGTCGGCGCGTCCTTCTGACCGGCCTCCGCCTCGCGCGCTTCGGCGCGGCGCTCGGCGATCACCTTGCTCAGCGCCTGGCTCGTCGCATTGAGCGCGGGATAGGTGCGGCTGTCGGTCATCCACGCCGGACGCTGCGCATTGCCGTAGCCGATGTCGTACAAAAGCGCGACCAGCATGAAGCCGATCGCCGCGATCATCAGCCCCTTCACCGCACCGAACCCGGCGCCCAGCCCGCGGTCAAAACCGCCGACGAGCGACGCGCGGCTGCGCTGTCCCATCGCGCGCGATCCCCATTTGGCAAAGGCGAAGACGCCGCCAAACAACAGCACAAACGCCAGCATCGCGGCGCCGCCCGCGCTGTCAACCCAGCCGGTCAACAGGTCGGTGATAAGCGGGTGGAAGAAGCGCACCGCCGCAATCGCCAGAATCCAGGCGAGCAATGTCGTCACTTCCTGCACCAGGCCGCGCGAAAAACCGAGCACCGCGCTGCCGCCGACGAGCGTCAGTACGAGGATATCCAGAGCTGTCAGACTTCCCATTCAGGGGTGGCTAGTCGCGACCGAGCATCAGGTCAACGAGTTCGCCGAGCCGTTCGAAACCGGTCACCGAAATTCCACCGACCGGCTTCATCCCCTTCGGCCCCCAGCCGCTCGAAAAACCCAGCTTTGCCGCTTCGCGCAGTCGCAGCCCGTCGTGCGACACCTGCCGCACCTCGCCCGACAGCGACAATTCGCCGAAGACGATCGCGTCGGCAGGCACCGGGCGTTCGCTGAACGCCGAAATCAGCGCTGCGGCGACCGCCAGATCGGCCGCCGGGTCGGTCAGCCGGTAACCGCCGGCGATGTTCAGATAGACCTCAGCCGCGCCCATCTGCAGCCCGCAGCGTGCTTCGAGCACCGCCAGCACCATCGCGAGCCGCCCGCTGTCCCAACCGACCACCGCGCGGCGTGGTGTCGCGCCACTCGCCAGCCGCACGGTCAGCGCCTGCACCTCGACCAGCACCGGGCGGGTGCCTTCCAGTGCGGGAAAGACCACCGATCCCGGCACGTCGCGGCTGCGGTCGGTCAGGAACAGGCTCGACGGGTTCGATACCTCGCCCAGCCCCTCCTCGCCCATCGCAAACACCCCGATCTCGTCGGTGCCGCCAAAGCGGTTCTTTACGGCGCGCAGGATGCGATATTGATGGCTGCGCTCGCCCTCGAACGCCAGCACGGTATCGACCATATGTTCGAGCACGCGCGGCCCCGCGATCGTCCCGTCTTTCGTCACATGGCCGACGAGCACAATCGCGGCGTCGCTGTCCTTGGCATAGCGGATCAACTCCTGCGCCGACGCGCGGACCTGGCTTACCGTCCCCGGCGCACTGTCAATCAGGTCGCTGTGCATCGTCTGGATCGAATCGATGACGACAAAATCGGCAGTCTGCCGGTCGAGCGTAGCCAATATGTCGCGCACCGACGTCGCGCTGGCGAGCGCGACCGGCGCATCGCCCAGCCCCAGCCGCTGCGCGCGCAGCCGCACCTGCGCCGCCGCTTCCTCGCCGCTGATATAGACGACCGACTTGCCCGCCTGCGCCAGCCTTCCGGCGGCTTGCAACAACAAGGTCGACTTGCCGATCCCCGGATCGCCGCCGATCAGCGTCGCCGACCCCGCGACGAAGCCACCGCCCAGCGCCCGGTCGAATTCAGCGATCCCGCACAGCATACGCTCCGGCATCTTGCTTTCGGCATTCAGCGTTTCGAGCGCGATCGTCCGCCCGCCCTTGCTCAGGTCGTGCTTGGCCGAAAAGACGGTTTCGCCCGCTTCCTCGACCAATGTGTTCCACTCGCCGCAATCGGCGCACTGCCCCTGCCAGCGATAGGTGGCGGAGCCGCAATTCTGGCAGACATATTGGCGTTTCGCTTTGGCCATGCGGTTCGCATAATCGGAACAAAGATGGAACGCCAGTAGATACTTTCCTCGTCATTGCGAGGAGCGAAGTGACGCGGCAATCCAGCGTGGCGTAAACCGCCCTGGATTGCTTCGCTTCGCTCGCAATGACGAGCCGAGGCGACGGTTCAGTTTTCTCCGCCATTGCTCTAGGGCAATCAGCAACCGCCGAATCGCCCTTCCGACAGAAAGCCCGCGCCATGAAATTCTTCGCCGACACCGCCGAAATCGCCGACATCCAGGAACTCGCCGCGACCGGCCTGCTCGATGGGGTCACCACCAACCCGTCGCTGATCGCCAAGTCGGGCCGCGATTTCAAGGAAGTGACCCGCGAAATCTGCGCGCTGACCACCGGCCCGGTGTCGGCCGAAGTCGTCGCGCTCGACCATGACACGATGATGAAAGAGGCCGAAATCCTCCGCCGCATCGCCGACAATGTCTGCATCAAGGTGCCGCTGACGATCGACGGGCTGAAAACGTGCAAGGCGCTGACTAGCGACGGCACGATGGTCAACGTCACGCTCTGCTTCTCGGCCGCGCAGGCGCTGCTCGCCGCGAAGGCCGGCGCGACCTTTGTTTCGCCCTTCGTCGGCCGTCACGACGACAATGGTTTCGACGGGATGCAGCTCATTTCCGACATCCGGCTGATCTACGACAATTATGGCTATGCGACGCAAATCCTGGTCGCCAGCGTCCGCCACGGCATCCATGTTCTCGAAGCTGCGAAGATCGGCGCCGATGTGATGACCGCACCGCCGTCGGTCATCAAGGGGCTGTTCAAGCATATTCTGACCGAAAAGGGTATTGAGGGGTTCCTGGCCGACTGGGCGAAGACCGGGCAGTCGATCTGACGAAAATCCTCCCCGTCGCGCAGCGATGGGGAGGTGGCAGCGGCGCAGCCGCTGACGGAGGGGCCATGACGCGACGTCGCCGCCCCTCCACCATCCTGCGGATGGTCCCCCTCCCCATGGCTTCGCCACAGGGAGGATTACAGTTGACGTAAACGTCAACCAACCGCGATACTCCCGCCAAAGGGAGAGATTCGCCATGACCGACACGACCATCCTCACCGAACGCCGCTGCCACATCCTGATCGTCACGATCAACCGGCCCGAGGCGCGCAATGCGGTCAATGCCGCGGTCCATATCGGCATCGGCACCGCGCTTGAAGAAGCGGAAAGCGACCCGGAAATCCGCGTCGTCGTCATCACCGGCGCGGGCGACAGAAGCTTCTGCGCGGGGGCCGATCTGGTCGCGCTGTCGCGCGGCGAAAGCCTCTACCCCGACGATCCGGCGCAGCAGACGTGGGGCTTCGCAGGGATGGTCTCGCACCCGATCTCGAAACCGATCATCGCCGCGGTCAATGGCTTTGCCTTTGGCGGCGGCTGCGAGATTGCGCTGATGAGCGACATGATCATCGCTGCCGATCATGCGCAATTCGGCCTGCCCGAGGTCAAGGTCGGGCTGTTCGCCGCGGCGGGCGGCGCCTTTCGCCTTGCCCAGCAAATCCCGCGCAAGCTGGCGATGGAATATATGCTCACCGGCGACCCGATTCCCGCCGCGCGCGCCGCCGAATTCGGGCTGGTCAATCATGTCGTCCCGCTCGCCGAGCTGCTGCCGACCGCGATCGCGCTCGCTGAGAAGATCGCCGCCAACGCGCCGCTGTCGGTGCAGGCGTCGAAGCGCGTCGCGCTCGGCATCCACGACGGCCGCATCGCCGCGGATGCGCTCTATTGGGAAGCCAACACGCTCGAACGCACCGCGCTGATGCGCAGCGAGGACGCGCGCGAAGGCCCGCGCGCGTTTGCGGAAAAGCGCAAGCCCGAATGGAAGGCGCGCTGAGATGGCCCAAGAGACCAGGACGACCGATCCCGAGCGCATTCCCGTCATCATCGGCGTCGGACAGATCAACGACCGGCCCGAGGATCCCGACGACGGTCTCGATTCGCTCGGGCTGATGGTCGCGGCGCTCAAGGTCGCTGCCGATGACGCTGGCGTATCGCTGACCGATCTCGACAGCCTCGCAATCGTCGACCAGATCAGCTTCCATCACCTCGGCAAGCTGTGCGAACCTCTCGCCGCCGCAATCGGCGCGACGCCCGCGATCAATTATCAGTCGGCCGCGCCGCACGGCGATACCCCGGTGCGCCTGCTCAACGAGGCAGCGAACCGCATCGGCGCGGGCGAGGTCAAACTCGCCGCGATCGTCGGCGCCGAGGCATTGCGCACTGCCGCAGGGCGCGCCGCCAAATCGGCAAGCGGCGAGGACAAAAGCTATAACGCGATCCGCAAGGTCGCGACGCGGCGCGAGCCCAATTACGCACAGCTGCACGGCCTTGCGGCTCCGGTCGATGTCTATCCACTCTATGAAAATGCCACCCGTGCCGCATGGGGGCAGAGCCTGTCCGACGCGCAGGCCGAAAGCGCCGAAATCTGGTCGCGCTTTTCCGAAGTCGCCGCGGCGAACGACGGCGCGTGGATCCGCAAGCCCGCCTCACCCGCCGACATCCTCCGCGTCGACGAGCGCAACCGCCCGATCGCCTTTCCCTATTCCAAGCTGATGGTCGCCAATTCGTCGGTCAATCAGGGCGCGGGCTTCATCGTCGCCAGCCTTGCCGAAGCATGGCGCCGCGGCATCTCCGAAGACCGACTGATCTACGTCGGCATGGGCGCCGCGGCAAAAGAGCCCGCGAGCATTCTCCACCGCGACCGCTATGACGGCAGTGTCAGCATGGAAACGTCGATCACCCGCACCCTCGCGCTCAACAACATGACCGTCGGGGATTTCGACCATGTCGAACTCTACAGCTGCTTTCCCTGCGTGCCCAAGATGGCGCGGCGCATCCTCGGCTGGCCGGTCGAACGCCCCGCGACGGTATTCGGCGGGTTGACGTTCGGCGGCGGCCCGATCGCCAACTATATGAGCCATGCGATCGTCTCGATGGTGGACAAGCTGCGCGCCGAGGGCCGCTTTGGCTTTCTGTTCGCCAACGGCGGTTTTGCGACCGACAATCACTGCATCGTACTGGGGCGCGAGCCAATTGCATCGGCCAGTTTTCCGCAGGATTTCCACTATCAGGCCGAAGCCGAAGCCAAGCGCGGCCCGGTGCCTGAGCTGGTCGAGGACTATGCCGGACCGGCGACGATCGAAAGCTACACGGTGTTTTATGGCCGCGATGGGGCGCCGAAGGCGGGCGTGATTGTCGCGCGGACGCCCGCGGGAGAGCGCACGCTGGCGCATGTCGATGTCGGAGATGCGGCGATGCTGGCATTTCTGACGGACGGGACGCAGGAGCCGGTTGGCACGGTGGGCCAAGTGGTTGCGCTCGAAGAAGGCTTCGGCTGGCGGGCGGACTGACGCCGCCCTCCCTGTTCCGTTCGCATCGAGCGAAGTCGAGATGCCCATCGGACGTGCACGGCTTCACCGTGTCTCGACTTCGCTCGACACGAACGGGGTTTTGAGTGGCCGCTCGCCATCAAAGTTCGAAACTCACCCCCTGCGCCAGCGGCAGTGCGTCCGAGTAATTGATCGTGTTGGTCGCGCGCCGCATATAGGCTTTCCAGCTGTCCGAACCGCTTTCGCGCCCGCCGCCGGTTTCTTTTTCGCCGCCAAACGCGCCGCCGATCTCGGCCCCGCTCGTCCCCAGATTGACATTGGCGATGCCGCAGTCGCTTGCGGCCAGAAACCGCTCCGCCTCGCGCACGTCGGTGGTAAAGATCGCCGACGACAGACCCGCCGCCACATCGTTGTGCAGGTCGATCACCGCGTCCAGATCATAGTAGCGCATGACATAAAGGATCGGCGCAAAGGTCTCGTCGAGCACCGGCCCGACCTGACCGGGCATTTCGACGAGCGCAGGCTGCACATAAAAGCTTGCGCCGTCGCCAACGCGGTCGCCACCGCAAATCATCCCACCCACTGCGCCTGCTGCGCCAAGCGCGCTTTGCATCGCCTCATACGCCGCGCGGTCGATCAGCGGCCCGACCAGCACCTCACCCTCCAGCGGATTGCCAACACCCACGCTGGCATAAGCGGCCTTCAATCGTGCGACAAAGCCGTCGTAGATGCCGTCGTGCAGGAACAAGCGCCGCGTCGTCGTGCAGCGCTGCCCCGCGGTCCCCATCGCCCCGAACGCTACCCCGCGCAGCGCGAGGTCGAGGTCGGCCGATGGCGCGACGATCGCACCGTTATTGCCGCCGAGTTCAAGGATCGCGCGCGCAAAACGCGCCGCAAGCCGCGGCGCTACGCTGCGCCCCATACGGGTCGATCCGGTTGCGGAAACGAGCGCGACGCGCCGGTCGTCGACCAGCGCCTCACCCACCTCGCGCCCGCCCATCAGCAGCTGCGACAGCCCCTCGGGCGCATCCCCGAAACGCGCCACCGCGCGACCAAACACCGCTTGCACCGCCAATGCAGTGAGCGGCGTCTTTTCGGACGGTTTCCAAACCACGCTGTTGCCGCACACCAGCGCCAGCGCCGCGTTCCACGCCCACACCGCGACCGGGAAGTTGAACGCCGAGATCACCCCGACGACGCCCAGCGGGTGCCAGACCTCCATCATCCGGTGTCCCGGCCGCTCGGTTGCGATCGTCAGGCCATAAAGCTGACGCGACAGGCCGACCGCAAAGTCGCAGATGTCGATCATCTCCTGCACCTCGCCCGCGCCCTCGGACGGGACTTTGCCCGCCTCGATCGTCACCAGCCTGGACAGATCATCCTTCGCCGCACGCAATTCTTCGCCCCATAGCCGCACCAGTTCCCCGCGGCGCGGCGCGGGAACATGACGCCAGCTGCGGAACGCGGCGCTCGCTCGATCGAGCCGCTCGTCCATGGCCGCAACATCGACGATCTTTACCATGCCAAGCTGTTCGCCGGTCAGTGGCGTCACGGCTGGCATCGTCCCTTCGGTCCACAACGCCCGGGAAACCCCCAGCCGGTCGAGCAGATCACCTATCGCTTGGCCCAGTTGAACCATATTCCGCCCCTCCGTCGGCGCCATCGCGCCTTGCAACTTATGGCTCGCGGGTTATCGCAGCCAGCAACCGAGTCAAATCGAAAGCGGGAGAAGCAGACGTGTCCGACCTACCCCCATCCGAACCGCTGATTCCCGTCCCGGCCGATGCGGCGGCAAACACGCATTGCACCGCCGCCGATTATGATCGGCTCTATGCGCAAAGCATCGCCGATCCCGACGCCTTCTGGGCCGAGCAAGCCCGACGCCTCGACTGGATGACCGCGCCCACAAAGATTGGCAACTGGTCCTACGACCCGGTCGAAATCAAATGGTTTGAGGATGGCGTCCTCAACCTTTGCCACAACGCCGTCGACCGCCATGTCGCCGCGGGTCACGGCGACCGCACCGCAATCATCTTCGAACCCGACGCCCCCGACGGCGAGACGCGCACGATCAGCTACGCGGCCCTGCTCGCCGATGTCATCCGCTTCGCCAACACGCTGAAGAAGATGGGCGTCCAGAAAGGTGACCGCGTCACCATCTATATGCCGATGATCCCCGAAGGCGCGGTTGCGATGCTCGCTTGCGCGCGCATCGGCGCGGTGCACAGCGTCGTGTTCGGCGGCTTCTCTCCGGAAGCGATTCATGGCCGGATCGAGGATTGCGCCAGCGATTGGGTGATCTGCGCCGACGAAGGGCTGCGCGGGGGCAAGGTCGTTCCACTCAAGGCCAATGTCGACAAGGCGCTTGAGCGCGTCGACGTCAAAGCCGTGCTCGTCATCGCGCACACGGGCGGCGATGTTGCGATGCAGGAAGGCCGCGACCATTGGTACGACGCGCTCTCGGCCGACGTTGGCGAGGAGTGCCCGTGCGAGCCGATGAACGCCGAGGATCCGCTGTTCATCCTTTACACCTCGGGATCGACGGGGAAGCCGAAGGGCGTGCTGCATACCGTCGGCGGCTATTCGGTGTGGACCGCCAGCACCTTCCACTACGGCTTCGATTATCGTCCCGGCGAGATTTTCTGGTGTACCGCCGACATCGGCTGGGTCACCGGACACTCCTATGTCGTCTATGGCCCGCTCCAGAATGGCGCGACGACTTTGATGTTCGAGGGCGTGCCGAATTATCCCGACCACGACCGTTTCTGGCAAGTCGTCGACAAGCACCAGGTCAACATCCTCTACACCGCCCCCACCGCGATCCGTGCGCTGATGCGCGAGGGCGACGACTATGTGAACCGCCACGACTTGTCGTCGCTCCGCCTGCTCGGCAGCGTCGGCGAACCGATCAATCCCGAGGCGTGGCGCTGGTATAGTGACGTCGTCGGCAAAGGGCGCGTCCCCGTTATTGACACCTGGTGGCAGACCGAGACCGGCGGGATCATGATCACCACCCTGCCCGGCGCGCATCCCGCGCAGCCCGGCAGCGCGGGCAAGCCGTTTTTCGGCATCCGCCCGCAGCTCGTCGAAGCCGAGGGCGGTGTCCTCGTCGACGAACAGACCGGCGGCGCCGCCGAAGGCAATTTGTGCATCACCCACAGCTGGCCGGGGCAAGCGCGGACGATCTACGGCGACCATGGCCGCTTCGCCGAAACCTATTTTTCGACCTACAAGGGCAAATATTTCACCGGCGACGGCTGCCGCCGCGACCCCGGCGGTTATTGGCGCATCACCGGGCGCGTTGACGACGTCATCAACGTGTCGGGCCACCGCATGGGCACCGCCGAAGTCGAAAGCGCGCTCGTGCTGCACGAAGATGTTGCCGAGGCCGCGGTCGTCGGCTTTCCGCACGACATCAAGGGCCAGGGCATCTACGCCTATGTGACGCTCAACGCCGGGGTCGAACCGACCGACGAGGTCGCCGCGGCGCTGAGGCAACAGGTCCGCAAGGAAATCGGGCCGATCGCGACGCCGGATCATATCCACCTGACCCCGGGTCTGCCCAAGACGCGTTCGGGAAAAATCATGCGCCGCATCCTGCGCAAGATCGCGGAAAACGACTTTGGGTCGCTCGGTGACACCTCGACACTGGCGGATCCGAGCCTCGTCGATGGATTGATCGAGGGACGGAAGAACCGGTAAGCGTACTTCCGCGACAGGCCGATACCTCTCAATCGTCATCCCGGCGCAGGCCGGGATCTCACTCTATCGGCACAACGCACCGGCGAGATCCCGGCCTGCGCCGGGATGACGACGAGGATGTTACTTCGCCAGCGCCTCGCACAAGCGATCAGTCGCGAGCGCAATCCGTGATTCCGCTGTATCGCGATTGGCCGCGCTGTTCTGCACCCCGCGGGTTTCGGTATTGAACGCCAGCAGGCTCCCCACCCGCTGCTCGGGACAAAAGCTCAGATAAGCCCGAAACCCGTTCTGATCGCCATTATGCCCCACAAACCGCACCCCCGCGCTGCGGTCGATGAAGAAAGACAAGCCGCTCTCAGTCGTCTTCGCCATGCGGCCCTGCGTAAAATCCTCACCCGCCGCGATTTGCGGTGCCCACATTTCCTCGAGCGACGAGCGCTTCAGCACCCGGTCATAATCCGCCTGCCGCGCGGCATCGCCAAGCAGGAACGCCAGATATCTCGCCATGTCGGGCATCGGGGCGTTGAGTCCGCCGTTCGACACGGTCACCCCGGTATCGACGTCGAACGGCGCCGCAGTCCGCTTGCCATCGCGGATATAATAGCTGTGCGAGCGATGCGGCAGCAGGTGCGGCGGGGTGCGGTCGAAATAGCTGTCGTGCATATCGAGCGGTTTCAGGATGTTCTTGTCGATATAGACTTCATAATCCTCGCCCGACAGGCGTTCGATTACCTGCCCCAGATAGACGATGCCGGGGTTGGAATAGCCGAACCGGCTGCCCGGCTTAAACTCGACCGCGGTGTAGGGCAGCATCGCGACCAGCTGCGACCAGCCCGCCGGCTCGAACGGCTGCCAGTCATGCTCGCGCCACGGCCAGGTGCCGCTGCGAAACCCGGCGCTGTGGCTCATCAACTGGCGCAGCGTGATCGCGCCGGTGTCGCCATAGGGATTATGCACCGCCGTCAGCTCCGGAACATATTTGACGATCGGATCATCGAGCGACAGCAGTCCGCGATCGCGTAGCTGCATGATCGCGATCCCCGTCATCGTCTTCGTAATCGACGCCCAATGATAGATCGTCTGGGCATTGACAGGGACGTTCGCCTCAGCATCCTGCTCGCCCAGATGATCGGCCGCGGCCGTCCGACCTTCGCGCACGACATAGAAGCTGCTGCCCGCGATATTCGCCTTGCGCATTTCGGCGCGATGCACCGCACGAAAATCGTCCAGCGCCTTGTCGAAGCGCGCCTCGTCCGCGGCCGCTGGCGTGGCCGTCAAAACAAGCGCGGCGGCAATCCAGCGCATCATCGCAATCCCTCCCGGTATGGCACCGGGCGACGGTGGCCGAAGGCGATCAGAAATGAAAGTCGGGAAGCTCGGCCAGCGCGATCCCCAGCGCTTCGGCCCAGCCATTGGCGACGCTTTCATAATAAGCATCGCCGCGCTCGAAGCGCCGCTCGCGCACCGTCGTATAATCGTCGCGTTCGTGGATCTTGAGGTCGATCGGCAAATCGACCCCCGCGTTGGCGCGGATCGTCGAATCGAACGAAACGCAGAGCAATTTTACTGCATCCTCGAACGACATCGCCGGATCATAGGATCGCACGATGATCGGGCGGCCATATTTTGTCTCGCCGATCTGGAAAAACGGATTGTCCTCACCCGCCTCGATAAAATTGCCTTCGGGATAGATCAGGAACAGCCGCGGTTCGGCGCCCTTGATCTGCCCGCCAATGATCAGCGACGCGCGAAAGGGTGACGCCGCTGCCGGTCCCTCGGCATTGTGGCGCATCACGATCTGGCGCAGCGTTTCGCCGACGATCGTGGCGATCTGGAACATCGATGGCGCTTCGAGGATCGACGGGTGGCGGTCTTCGGGCGCTTTGGTGCGCTCGTCGAGCAGGCTAACCACCGCCTGCGTCGTCGCCAGATTGCCCGCCGACATCAAGGTGATGACGCGCTCGCCCGGGACATGCCAGCTGCGCATCTTGCGGACCTGCGCGATGTCGTCGACACCCGCGTTGGTGCGGGTGTCCGACATGAACACCAGCCCCTTGTTCAACCGCATCCCCACGCAATAAGTCATCGAATCCCGTATCCCCGCCCCGGATCGTTTCAGCCGCCCTCGGTCCGCTTATTGCTGGACCTGCAATTGGACAACCAGATTTTCCTGCGCCGCACCATAACGCATGCCGCGAACCGGCGCGGCATCGCGGTAATCGAGCCCGGTCGCGACGCGAATGTAACGCTGATCGGGCGAATGCCCATTGCTGACGTCAAAGCCGATCCAACCGATGTGATCGAAATGCGCCTCGGCCCATGCATGCGTCGCGTCCTGCTGGGTGCGGTCGTTCATCATTAGATAGCCCGATACATAGCGCGCCGGGTGACCCAGATGGCGCATCGCAGCGATGAAGATATGGGCGTGGTCCTGGCAAACCCCGCCTTCGCTGCCGAGCGCCTGTTCGGCTGTTGTCTCGGCATCGGTAAAGCCGATGCGGTATGCCAGCCGGTCGATGATCAATGCCGACAGCGCATGGGCGCGCTCGATGTCATTGGCGTAATCACGGCCCAGCTGCGCGGTCAGCGCGCGCACCTGCCGCCCCGCACGCGTCAGCGGCGTCGGGCGAAGGAAGGTCCACAGCGGCATCGCGCCGCGGTGCGCCCCGATCACGCCGTCCCAGGTTTCGAGCTCGACTGTGCCATGACAACGGATCGTCAGTTCGGTCACGCCGCCATCGATTGCGATCAGGTCGACGCCATTGCCGTGATGGTCACTATAGTGCAGCTGCTGCGCGCCGCCGTCGATATCGATTGCCCAGTCGACAATATGCTGCTGTCCCAGCCGGTCCTTGGGCGTCAGCTTGAGCTGCTGCAGCGCATATTTGACCGGCGCATCATATTGATAGCGGGTGATATGTTCGACGCGGAGTTTCATTCGACAAACCGATAGTCGCGCTCGACCTGCCGCGCGAGATTGGCAGTATCGCGCAGGAAGCCGGTCACATATTGGTGGAGGCCGCCGTCAAAGATCGACTGGATCGGCGCGTTGAGTTTCTCATGGCTGAGCGCATGCGCCAGCCGACACGCCTCGGTCTCCTCCCCATAATGGCGTTGCAGCTGGGCGAGATGATTTTCCATCCGCTCGCTGCAAAAGGCCAGGCTACGCGGCATCTGGCGATAGAGGATCAGGAATTCGGCGATCTTGAGCGCGCTGATCTCCGCCCCGTACAGCCAGCGATAGGCGCGGTGCGCCGACACCGAACGCAGGATCGTTTCCCACTGCACATTGTCGATCGAGGTGCCAATATGCGCGACCGAGGGGAGCAGGAGGTAATATTTAACGTCGAGGATGCGCGCAGTGTTGTCGGCGCGTTCGAGATAGGTGCCGAGCAGCGCAAAATGATAGCCGTCGTTGCGCAGCATCGTGCCGTTCAGCGCGCCCCGCACCTGCGCACTCTGCTGGCGGATCGTCGTCAGCACATCGGGCAGATCATCCTCGCGCACCTGGCGTTTGAGCAGCGCGACAAGCGTCATCCAGCTGGTGTTGACCGCTTCCCAGGTCTCGCGGGTCAGCGCGGTGCGTGCGGTGCGCGCATTGTCGCGCGCCTGGCGGATCACCGACAGGATGCTCGACGGGTTGGCGGGATCGCGGAGCAGAAAATCGATCACCCGCGCCGAGCTATAGTCGCCATGCGCCGCCTGAAACGCCTGATTGACCCCTGCGGTCACCAGCACCGATTTCCATTCGGCGGCCGCGGTCTGCGACCGAGTGAGCGCGATGCGAAACCCGGCGTCGATCAGGCGGGCGTTGTTTTCGCTACGCTCGAGATAGCGCGCCATCCAGAAGAGGCTGCCTGCGGTTTTGCCCAGCATCAGTCTTCCAATACCCAGGTATCTTTGGTGCCGCCGCCCTGGCTCGAATTCACCACCAGCGACCCCCGGGTCATCGCGACGCGGGTCAGCCCGCCCGGCGTGATCGTGATACCCTGCGGCGACATCAGCACGAACGGCCGCAGATCGACATGGCGCGGCGCCAGTCCCTTTTTTGTGAAGATCGGCACGGTCGACAGCGACAGCGTCGGCTGCGCGATATAATTGCTCGGGTTCCCCTCCAGCTTGGCGCGGAACGCCGCCAGTTCCTTCTTGCTCGCGGCGGGGCCGACGAGCATTCCGTAGCCACCCGACCCATGGACTTCCTTGACCACCAGCTCGGGCAGGCGGTCGAGCACTTCGCGCAAATGCTCGGGATCCGAACAGCGCCAGGTTGGCACGTTCGGCAGCAGTGCCTTTTCACCGGTATAAAATTCGATGATGTCGGGCATGTAGCTGTACAATGCCTTGTCGTCGGCGATGCCGGTCCCCGGCGCATTGGCGATCGTGATGCCCCCGGCGCGATAGACGTCCCAGATGCCTGGCACACCGAGCATCGAATCGGGTCGGAAGTTCAGCGGATCGAGGAAATCATCGTCGACGCGCCGGTAAAGCACGTCGATCGCCTTATACCCCTGCGTCGTGCGCATCGCGACGCGCCCGTCGATCACGCGCAGATCATGCCCCTCGACCAGTTCGGCCCCCATATGATCCGCCAGATAGCTATGTTCGTAATAGGCGCTGTTGTGGATGCCCGGGGTCAGTACCGCGACCGTCGGCGTCCCGCCGCACGCGGGCGGCGCGCAGGCGGCCAGCGATTTGAGCAGGTTGATCGGATAATCGCTGACCTCGCGCACCGGGACTTTCGCGAACAGCTCGGGAAACATCTGGAGCATCGTTTCGCGATTCTCGAGCATGTACGACACCCCCGACGGCGTGCGCGCATTGTCCTCCAGCACATAAAATTCATTGGCGCCGGTGCGCACAATGTCGGTGCCGCTGATGTGCGTATAAATGCCGCCGGGCGGATCGAGCCCCATCATCATCGGCAGGAACGCCGCATTGCCCGCGATCAGGTCGGTCGGCACCCGGCCGGCGCGCAGAATCTCTTGCCGGTGATAGATGTCATAGAGGAAGGCGTTGAGCGCGCGCACGCGCTGTTCGATTCCGCGCGACAGGCGGCGCCATTCGCTGGCCGAGATGATCCGCGGCACGACATCGAACGGAATCAGCCGCTCGTCGCCATCGACCGCGCCATAGACGTTGAAAGTGATGCCCGTGGTGCGAAACAGCGCCTCGGCCTGCACCGCCTTGTGCTGGATGCGCGCCACATCCTCGGCCTCGAACCACCCGCAATAGTCTCGATAAGGCGACCGGGTTTCGCCTTCCTGGCTGTTCATTTCGTCAAAAAAGGAAATGCGCCTGCCCTTTCCACGCAACGTGCCAACCCATGCCGCGCCCAATATATTCGGGTTGCGCGGCGCATCCTGTTCCAGCTGCTGCGTCGCTTGTCAGCTACGTGGCCGCCAAGCTTATACACGCGATGCTAGCACCGCCGCGCGGGAAGGCAAGCGCACAAAAAAGCGTTAGAAACCAAACAACAGACGGACCGCGACGAACCCGACGAGCAAGGCGGTGAGCCGCCGGATCAGCGTTGCGGGTCCACTCTTCACCGCCAACTGAGTCCCGATCGCACCGCCGATCAGCACCGCGATCAGCAACGGCCAATGGCTGACAACCGCACCCACCATCTCGCCGCCCTTGCCCTTGATCAACTGGCCGGTCAGTCCGAACAGGCTGTTGACGAGGATGAAAAGGCTCGCGGTCGCGGCCACCGAGCGTTCTTCGGACCAGCGGATCAGGTGCAGGATTGGCGCCAGAAAGATGCCGCCGCCGATGCCGACGATCCCCGCGAGATAGCCAAGCCCTGCGGCAATCGGCAGCAACAGCACGGGCGACAGCTTGAGCGGTCGGGCCGTCTGCGGCTGGATCAGCAGCGCCAGCGCCGAGGCAAGCAGCGACAAGCCGAGCAGCGTGACGAGCACCCCCTGCTTCACCGGGGTCAGCCCGCCGAGGAAGGCGAGCGGCGCGGCGACGGCGACCAGCGGCAGCGCCTTCGCCCACGGCATCACCCCGGCGCGCGCGAAGCGGATCGTCCCGCCGCTGACAACGATGATATTGCACGCCAGACTGATCGCCGGGACCAGCCCGACCGCGACGCCGCCCAGCAGCAGCAGCGCCGTGTAGGTCGACCCGCCGCCGAACCCGACCGCGGCATAGAGCAGCGCCGTAAAACCGAAGGCTATCGCCAATCCACCCATGAAATCCCCCTTGCTTGACGCGCCAAGCCATATACAGCGAGATATAGATTTGCCAGAGTGAAGGATGATCGCCATGTCCCTGCGCGCTGCCTTGTTTATGTGGCAGATCGTTGCCGCAGGATCGGCGACTGCCGCCGAACCGGTCGCCCCAACTTGCACTGTCGCTGCGAACCTTGGCGCCACGCCGTTTGCAGCATGGACGTTGCCCGACGGTGATCGCGCCGCGGTCCCCGAAATCGGCCGCCCCGTGACGCTGTCGCTGGAAAATGGCACGGCATCGCGGTGGCTCCGCATCAACGAAGCGGGCCGCTATGCCATTGCCGCAGATGGCAAAGTCTGGATCGACATTCGTGCGAACGGCGCGCCGCTCGCGTCGGTCGGACATGGCCATGGCCCCGCTTGTTCGGGGATCCGCAAGATCGTGTGGTTCACGCTGTCGGCAGGGACTTATGAGCTGACCTTGTCGAAAGCCGCGGCCGCTCGCGTCCGGCTACTCATCGTGCCGGCGCCCTGAACGAAGCGCGGCGACGATCGGCGCGGCCGCCTTGTTCGCTGCGGCCACAGCCGCTGCGTCACTGGCCCGATAGGCGGCGAGCACCGTCCGCGCCAGATCGCTCAGCTGCGCACCCGCGCCCGGCCTTGTCTCGACCAGCGGCGCTTGGAAACAGCCGTTCATCTCCTCGACGAGCAGCCAGGCACGGCGATAACTCATGCCGAGCAGGCGCGCGGCCCCCGAAATCGACCCCGAGGCGTCGATCGCGTCGAGCAGATCAGCCTTGCCCGGCCCCATCGCGATGGCGTCGCCGAGCCGAATCCGAAGCCGCAGCTCGACCCGGCCGACGTCCGCCATCAGATCTGGCCGTGGCAATGCTTATACTTGCGGCCCGATCCGCAAGGGCATGGCGCGTTGCGGCTGATTTCGAGCGACGCGTAGGGATTCTCGCCCTCCGGCATGTCGGGACGCGGGATCTGCATCGGCGGCAGCGTATTCGCGATCACGCCCAATCCGCCGCTGTCGATGTCGGCGCTGTTGTCTTCGCCGGTGAACGGATCGATGTGCGTAGTCAGGAAATCGGGCAGGTCGGGCAGCGGCATCGGCTCGGGCTCGTCAAAGCGCAGATCGATCCGCGCCACGGTGCGCGTCACATCTTCGCGGATGTTCGACAACATGTGTTCGAACAGCGCAAAGGCTTCCTGCTTATATTCGTTGATCGGCTGTTTCTGCGCATAGGCGCGCAGGAATACGACCTGACGCAGTGCGTCCAGCGTCGCCAGATGCTCTTTCCATTGATGGTCGAGCGTCTGCAGCAGCACCGACTTTTCGATCCCCTTCCAGGTGTCCGGATCGACCAGCGCCGCCTTTTCGACCGCGGTCGCGTCGGCCATCGCCTGAATACGCTCCTCGAACATTTCGGGATCGACCGCGTCTTCCTGCATCCAGTCATCGATCGGCGGATTGAGGTCGAGGATATTGGCGACCCGCTCCTTCATCTGCTCGATGTTCCATTGTTCGGGATAGCTACCCGGCGGGCAGGCGTCAGCGACGATCGCATTGACCGTTTCGGCGCGCATCGCGGTCATCACATCGTCGACGGTTTCGCTGTCGATGATGTCGCCGCGCTGTTCGTAAATGACCTTGCGCTGGTCGTTCATGACGTTGTCATACTCGACGACCTGTTTGCGGATGTCGTAGTTGCGCGCTTCGACCTTTTTCTGCGCGGTCTCGATCGCCTTCGACAGCCATTTCGACCCGATCGCTTCGCCATCCTCCAGATTCTTGTTCATCATCTTGGAGAATAAGGTGTCGGGACCAAAGATGCGCAGCAGATCGTCGTCGAGGCAGAGGTAGAATTTCGACAGGCCGGGGTCGCCCTGACGCCCCGAACGTCCGCGCAGCTGGTTGTCGATACGGCGGCTTTCGTGGCGCTCGGTCGCGAGCACGAACAATCCGCCCGCGGCCTTCACTGCTTCGCGCTCAGCCGCGACTTCGGCGGTGATGCGCGCGATACCGGCTTCGCGTTCTGGGCCTTCGGGAACATCCTTCAGTTCATCGTCGATGCGGAATTCTTCATTGCCGCCGAGTTTGATGTCGGTGCCGCGGCCCGCCATGTTGGTGGCGATGGTCACCGCGCCGGTGCGTCCCGCCTGCGCGACGATATGCGCCTCACTTTCGTGGAAGCGCGCGTTGAGCACGCTGTGCGCGACGCCCTCCTTCTCCAGATAGGACGACAGCAGCTCGGACTTTTCGATCGACACGGTGCCGACCAGCACCGGCTGGCCGCGCTCGTTCGCTTCACGGATCGTCTTGGCGATCGCGCCGAACTTGTCGGTGATATTCTTGTAGAATTCATCCTCGTCGTCGATGCGTGCGATCGGGCGGTTGGTCGGGATGTTGACGACATTCATCTTGTAGATGTCGAAGAATTCTGCGGCCTCGGTCGCCGCGGTGCCGGTCATACCCGACAATTTCGGATACATGCGGAAATAATTCTGGAAGGTGATCGACGCCAGCGTCTGGTTCTCGGGCTCAATCTGCACGCCTTCCTTCGCCTCGACCGCCTGATGCAGACCGTCCGACCAGCGGCGCCCGTCCATCATACGGCCGGTGAATTCGTCGATGATCACGACCTTGCCGTCCTTGACGATATAATCGGTGTCGATCCGGAACATCTGGATCGCCTTCAGCGCCTGATTGACGTGATGGACGACCTGCGTGTTTTCGATGTCGTAAAGGTTGCTTCCCTGCAGCAGCCCGGCATCCTCGAGCAGCCGCTCGACATGCTCGGTGCCGTCTTCGGTCAGGTTGATCGATTTGGACTTTTCGTCCTTCTCATAATCATCCTCGGTCAGATTAAGGACGACCTCGTTGACGCGGATATAAAGCTCGGACTTGTCGTCGGTCGGGCCGGAGATGATCAGCGGGGTGCGCGCTTCATCGATCAGGATCGAATCGACCTCATCGACGATCGCGAAATTGAAGGTGCGATGGACCATCTGCTGGCGGTCGAACTTCATATTGTCGCGCAGATAATCGAACCCCAGCTCGTTGTTCGTCGCATAGGTAATGTCGCTGCCATAGGCGTCGCGGCGCTGCATTTCGTTGAGGTTGGGGACGATAATCCCGGTGGTCAGCCCCAGGAAGCCATAGACCTGCCCCATCCATTCGGCGTCGCGGCGGGCGAGATAGTCGTTGACGGTGACGACATGGACGCCCTTGCCCTCAAGCGCGTTGAGATAGGCGGCGAGCGTCGCGACCAGCGTCTTGCCTTCGCCCGTTCCCATTTCGGCGATCTCGCCGCGGTGCATGACGATGCCGCCGATCATCTGGACGTCGAAATGGCGCATGCCGAGCGTGCGCACCGCGGCTTCGCGCACCGTCGCAAAAGCTTCGGGCAGAATGTCGTCGAGCGTCTCGCCGGCTTCGAGGCGGGCGCGGAACTTCGGCGTCTGCGCCTGAAGCGCCGCGTCATCATACGCCTGCATCGTGGGTTCAAAGGCGTTGATCTTGTCGACGATCTTGCGGATCGAGGCGACATAACGGTCGTTGGACGAGCCGAACAGGCTCTTGGCGAGGCCAGAAAACATCGAATATTCCTTGGAATGTGAATGGAGAGGCGGCGTGCAGGCCGCAAGAATGTGCATAAAAGCCCCGGACGAGGCGGCGCCTGACGAACAGGACGCTAAGGCGTCGCTCTATTCGAGCGCGCGGTCGCTGCCAGTGAGCAGGCCTGGAAGATGCGCGGGCGGGGCTTTACGGGGCTTGCGGCCGGTGCCGCCACCGCTGGAGCGCCGGGTCGGCGTCGTCGCAGAGGGGCGGCGCTCGCTATCGCTGACTTCGGCTTGGCCCGCAGTTTCGGCAAGCAGGACAAGCGCGCCCATCGCCGCCGGAACGGCAGGCGCGGCAACAGCCCGGTCGGCAGTCGCCAGGCCGGTCAGCAATGCCAAAAGGGTCAGCAATAACCGCAAGATTCGCCCCTGTTGTCGTCCGGAGCGGAAAATATTGCACCCCGTTCCCTGAACATAGGGTGAAAGTGGGGCTGCGTCTAGAGGCGGCTTCTATTGTGGGTCGGGCAGCACCGTCCCCTCGGATGACTCGATTTTCGACTCGGCGCGAAGCGTTATGCGCCGCGCAACCGGCGCCCCATTGACATCGACGAAGGGAATATAGCGCTGGATGCCACCGATCGTATCGCAGGGGTTTATCCCGGGCGCCATGAGCCAGATGTCACCGGACTTCGTATAGCTGCAACCGCTTGCCTTGCCGTCTGCATCCAGCAGCACCGACATCGATGCAGTCCCCGTGTCGCTCAGCGGAAATTTGCGCAGCGCGCGAGGGGACTCGGCGTCTTCAGAAGGCGTACCATCACGCGGCAAGAGCCATCGGAACACCGAAGGGACGACGCCTTTGGTCGGCTTTCCGGCACTGTCGAGCGCTGGCGTGAACGCACCTTGGCTCAACGTCACAGCACAGGCCGCTTTGTCGAGGTCGGCCGACATACTGCTCTCAATCACGCTGCATCCGGTAACTTTACCGAGCGAGTCGACGCTCACCGCCATATGAACGTCGCCCTCATGTCCGGCGGCGTGCGCCGCAGCAGGATAATAAGGCGCGGTGTCGAGGATTAGCATTGCGGGAAGCGGTGACGGTCCGCGCGGCCAGCTGTCACGCGTCTGATCAATACTGAACCCGGCGCTCGCCAGTTTCGAGATGTGTCCATCCGGGATTTGCCAGCGAATGCGATTGAAATATGTGCCGCCAGCGGGGATGCCCTTTTCATCGCGACCCGGTCGAAAGCGCGCGCGTTCCATCAGCAGGCGGCAGGTTGTCGCATCAAGGTCGGTGTGCCCGCTCGACGTCGTAATCTCGCACCGCTGTGGCAGGCCGTCGGGCGCGATCGTCAGCAGAAATTCGCTCGTCCCTTCGCGTTCGTCGCGCATCGCCGCTGCGGGATAGTCATCGTTCGTCGCCCAGCTTCCCGGATTGGTCGCAGGGATCATCGGTTGGCCGCGCTCTACACTTTCCCTCGGCGGCGCAACATCGGCAGGCGCCGCGAGCATCAATAATATCGCAAACATGAATCAACCCTTATCCCAACCCCGGATTCAGCCCCTTAACCTCGATCAGAAAGCTCTTCGGCTTCTTGAACAACTTGCTCTTGCGGTTGACCGTCAGCCCCACAACCTCAGCCATCTCCATCACAAAATGGACGCAGTTGCGTTTGTTCAGGCTGTAACTCGGTTGCCCCCGGTCGCGCCATTCGGCAATCTTCGCCATCAGCCGTGCATAGGTTGTGTCGTCGACGGTAACGTCGAACTGGCGGTCGCTCTTGGCGATATAATCGGGCTTCGACGTCTGCACCTCACCCTTGACCGCCCCCAGCAGGATCGCCGGGCTAACCGATGACGCGGTGAAGCCGTAATTGACATCGACCACCTCGCCCGTCGCGTCGATCTTGCCCTTCAGCACGATGAAGGCGTGCGGAAAACGGTCGCCGAAATCATGGCTGTAAAAGCTCACGACCACCTCGGCGCGGGCCGGGGTGGTCAGTCCGGCGCATAGCAGCAACAGCGACAGGAGGATCAGGCGGAAGCCGCGGGTCATCGTCGCTCTCTTAGCCAGCGACACGCGACTTTGCCAAGCCGTGATTGTCGCTTGACGCAAACGTCACCTTCGCATCATGTCCCACTGACAACAATGTAAGGAGGGGCGCATGGCACGGAAGGCGATTTTCATCACCGGCGGGGGATCGGGCATCGGTCGCGCGGTGGCGCGCCATTTCGCCGGCCAGGGCTGGTTCGTCGGCATCGCCGACGTCAACCTTGCCGGAATCGACGAAACCGCGGCGCTGCTGCCCGATGGCGCCTCGTCGCGGCATGTGATGGACGTGCGCGACCGCGACCAATGGGCCGCCGCGCTCGAAGCCTTTGCAAAGGAAAGCGGCGGTCGCCTCGACGTGCTGTTCAACAACGCCGGGATCGGCACCGGCGGCCAGTTCGCCGACATGCCGCCCGCCGAGGCTGACCGACTGATCGCGATCAATTTCGGCGGCGTCGTCAACGGCATCTATGCCGCGCTGCCGCTGCTACGTGCGACGCCGGGATCGGCGATCCTCAATACCGGGTCGGCCTCGGGATTTTATGGCGTTGCGGGCCTGGCAATTTATTCGGCGACAAAGTTCGCGGTGCGCGGTTTGACCGAGGCGCTGGAAATCGAATTCGCCAAATATGGCATCAAGGTCCGCTCGCTGATGCCGGGCTTCATCGACACCCCGTTGCTCGATCAGGTCAGCGCCGACAGCAATGCACCGGCACGCGATCGGCTGTCACAGAGCGGGTTCGAGATCGTCCCGGTCGAGCGCGTCGCCGAGGCGGCGTGGGCGGCGGTGCATGGCGAAAAGGTCCACACAACGGTCGGCAAGATGGCAAAGCGGCTGGCGCGACTCGCGCGCTGGTTCCCGGGGCTGATTGTGCGCCAGTCGAAGAAGATCGACGGATTGGGTACGGCGGGCCACTAGCTTTCCCCCCGCAAACGGCCTGGCCACCGTTATTTCTTCGCTGTCCCGCATTGCACCGACCCGGCCCCGACATTGCGCACGGTGCACACCGGCTTGCCGAGCACGACAGTCTTGCCGACCCCGCGCGACGTCACCCCGGCGGTCTTCACCGCGTGCAGCCTGTAATCTCCCGCGCCTTCACCATCGAAGGTCAGCATGTCGACCTTCAGCGCCCCGGCATCGAACATCCCCGCACCCGACACGGTGATCTGCGCCTGTTTCGCGGTGCCGCTCAGCGTCATCGTACCGTTGCCGATCATCGCAACCGACAGCCGATCGGTCGCGATCGCGCCGACCGCAAGCGAGCCCGGGCCGCGCAGGCCGACGGTCACACGCGTTCCCTTCATCTGGTCGATCCGCAGCGATCCCGCACCCCCCATCGTCGCAGAACGCAGGTTCGCGGCGTTGATCCGGATCGTCACCGCGCCGCGCGGCGCCCGCCGTTCCGCATCACCTGCAAACTGGCGTTGGCCAATCACCAGCCGCCCGTCGCGCGCCTCGATAGTGACGCGGTCGAGCGCGTCCTGCGGTCCGCTCGCAACCGCGCCAACGGGTGCACGCGTCGTTACTTCAACGATATAATCGGCATTGACCTCGATCGCCTCAAAACTGGTCAGCCCAAAGCGCTTTTCGGCCGCCGCGGCGGGTGCAATGGCAAGCAGGACGACAGCCGCCAGCGCGGCGCTTCGAAGGACAAGGGTCATGGTGCCGCCTTACCCTGTCCGGGCAAGCGGCACCAGCGCCGCATTATTTGCAGGTCACCGATCCCGAACCCAGCTGGCGCGACGAACATTTGCCGCCGCCGCCCAGCGTCACGTCACCCGATCCCAAAATGCTGACCTCGGCGGTCCCGGTCGCCTGCGCCTCGATATTACCCGATCCGGTGACCGACACCTCCAGCGTCTGTGCGACAAGCCCGTCGGCGTCGATGTCGCCCGATCCGGTCACACTGTATTCGCCCGAACCCACCGTGCCTCCGCCGATTTCGATGTCGCCCGACCCCGACACGCTGATGTCGGCGCGTTTGCCGGTCAGCTTCGCGATCTTGAGATCGCCCGATCCGGTGACCACCGCCTCGACCGCATCGCCGTCGATGCTGTCGGCGTCGATCGATCCCGACCCAGTCAGGCGCACCCCGTTGAGGCGCGGCATCGTGATGGTAATTTCAACATCATCGTCGTCCCGGCTCGACATGCTGAAACCTTCGCGTTTGCGCCCGATCGACAGCGTGGGGCCGTCGACCTCGATCTCCAGCCGGTCGAGGATCGCCTGCGGCCCCTTGGCGCTGATCGAAAAGGCGTCGCCCTGGCGGATGGTGACATCGTCGGGGCCAGCGACCTTGATTTCGGTGAAACCGGTGAGGGCATAGCTTTTGGTCGTGACGGGACCAGCGTCGGCGGATGGTGTCGCCTCACTCTTGCGCGGCTGGTCGCCGTCCGTGCGGTCGGCACCGCTGCATGCGGTGACCGTCATCGCAAAAGCCAGCGGCAGCACCGCCATCGTCCAGTTACGCATCGCCAATCTCCTTTGTGTGTTACATACATAATACACAAAGGAGATGTTTTGTCCAGCGCTCCTACCAGCGCAGCAACGGCGCCAGCAGCACGCGTCCGACAATGCCCGACAGCGCGACTGCCAGACCGTGCCAGAGCGCGAGATGAATCATGTCGTTCGACGCGCAGTGCAGCGCGACGATCGATGCGCCCGCAGCGCCAGCTGCGATACCGATCACCCAGCCCGCACGCGACGGCGACGTCGGCGCCCCGCCCTTCAGCCAGGCGAACAGCGCGGCGCCGACGCCGAGGCCCGCAAACACGCCCTGCGCCAGGCAGTGCATCCCATTTTCGGGGTGCGCCGCTTCCATTGCCGCATGACCATCGCCAAACGCCATGACGAGCGCGGAAAAGGGCAGCGCGAGCGCCGCCAGCCCGGCCCAGCGCCAGCCGCTATAGTCGCGCCCGACGCCGGGCAATCCCATCCGCAACGCGCTCCATGCCGCGGCGAAACCCAACGCGACGATCAGCCAAAAGGCGAGCAGCGGCAGCGGCGGCATCATCGCGCCATCGGCCAGATCGTGCCGCGGACCGACAAGCAACAGAAGGAACGCTGCGCCTGCGAGCCAGCCGCCAGCGACCCACAAAGACCCTCGCGCTACCCGGCGCGGGCGCACGGGTTCGAGGTCACCCGCCAGGTCGTCGATCAGCGTGTCGATCGATACTTCGGTCATGTCATTCGCTCTCAATCAATTGCGCGAGCTTCTTCAACCCACGATGGATATTCACTTTCACCAGCGACTCGCTCTGCCCGCAAATCTGCGACGCTTCGGCGATCGACGCGCCTTCGATCTTGACCAAGGTGATCGCCTGCGCCTGTCCCGCGGGAAGCAGCGCCAGCATGCGGTCGAGGCTGAGGCGCGCGTGGACGACCTCGTCCTCAGCCCCGACCGCCGCGTCACCTTCGCCGAGTTCGACCTCGTCGCGCTGACGGCGCAGCAAGTCGATCCAGCGATAGCGCGCGATTGCTGCCAGCCAGGGGAGAAAGGGTCGGCTGTTATCCCAAGTGGCAAGCTTGCGGTGCATCGACACCAGCGTCTCCTGTACCAGATCGTCGATCTGGTGCGGCGCGATGCGGCGCGCAAAATACCGCGCCAGCCATTTGCCCGAATCGCCCAGCAGTGCGCGATAGGCGGCGCGGTCACCGCGCTGCGACGCCGCCATCAGCCGCGCCAGCGAGGGTTCGTCGATGCTCATCTGCGCCGCAGCCTAGCAGCAACGGCATCGAGCGCGAACAGCCCGCCGCCGCGCACGATCAAGATCGCCGCCATTGCGACCCACAGCGAGTGGACCGGCCACCAGGCATCGGGAAACACAAAGAACTGGATCACCAGCGTCATCACCAGCAACGCCCCCGCCGACAATCGCGTCGCGAGGCCGAACAGCAACAACAGCGGAAAAGCATGTTCGGCATAGGTGGTCAGCGGTACCGCAATCGCAGGATCGAGCGGCAGGCCGTAAAATTCCGACGCGAACAGATCATATTGCACCGGATCGATTTGCAAAAGGCTGCCCTCGACAACCTTGGTCTGTCCCGATCGCCAGAACACGCCAGCGAGCGCGAGGCGCAGCAACAACAGCGCGATGGCCTCGGGGATACGGCCTGCTACCAGCGCCACTCCGCGATCGTATAACGCAGTGATCCGCTTCATTTCTCACACCCTCTCGAACGCCCCGGCGGCGATCAGCGCCGCGACGGCGGCACCGCCTTCGGGATGATTTTCGGCGAGATGCGCGATGAGGTTACCGAGCGGCGCAAATTCGCGCGCCATGGCGAGCGCGGCGACATCGGCATCGGTGATCGCGAAAAGCCGCACTTCGGCATCGGGCCGCGCGATGAGCAGCGCCCGGACATCGTGAGCAAAGTCGGGGTCGACGAGTGGCGCGATAGCGCGCGACAGGATCGCGACGCGCATCGCGGGATGGCACCGCATGACCAGCTGAAGCAACGCCGCTTCGTCGAGTCCGGCCAGGTCAGCGAGCGTCAGCGCCGGCGCGTCGGCGGCGTGATAGCTTTCCAGCCACATCCATTCGACGCGCGCCAGGTGGGCGGCAACCGGATCGGCGAGCCAGCCCGGAAAGGCCGTCCCGATCTGTGCCAGCGACTGGCCCTGCGCACCGCCGACGTCGATGAAGGCGCGCGAAACTCGGTTGAACTCGGCGGTCCCCAGATGCTCGCGGGTGCGCGGAAACGTATCTTCGAGCGCGACCAGCCGCGCGTGCGATATTGTGTTGGCATGGACGCGCAGGCCGCGCAGCACCGCGGCGCGGTCACCCGCGAACAATCCGGCGGGCAGATGGTCGGGACCGCGGAGCAGTGTCGCGGCGATCGCCGCTTGAGCTTCATGCATCGACCGGCTCGTGCGCCAGCAGCGCGTCGGCCTTAGCCACTTCGGCCATAAACACCGCATAATCGGGAACGTCGCTATCCCATTCAACGAGCACTGGTTTCGGCCCGGCGCGGCGCAGAAAGGTCGCGAGCAAATCCCAGCAACTGTCGCGCACCGGTGACGCATGATCGTCGATCGCGATCGTGCCGCCCATATCGTCGGCCTTGCGGCTGTGTCCTGCGACATGCACTTCGCCGACCAGCGCGGGATCGAACGCATCGAGCCATGGTGCAGGATCAAGCCCAAGGTTGAACGCCGACACCTCGACATTGTTGATATCGAGCAACAGACCGCAACCGCTTCGGCGGCACAGTTCGTGGAGGAACTCGACCTCGTCCCAATCGTCACTACTGGCATAGGCGAGATAGCGAGAGGGGTTTTCGATCAGCATCGACCGCCGCAAGCGGTCCTGCACGCGGCCGACTTCGCGCACAAAATGATCGAGCGCCGCATGGCTGTATGGGATCGGCAGCAGGTCGGGGAATTTGTCGTCCGGCCCGTTGCTCCAGCTGAGGTGGTCCGACACCATCGCCGGTTCATAGCGGTCGCAGAGCGCCGCGAGCGATTCCAGCTCGCCAGTATCGACCCCCGCCGCTGATCCCAGCGACAGCCCGACCGAATGGAAGCTGAGCGGCAGACAGTCCGCTATCGCGGTCAGCCAGCGATGCGGAGGCCCGCCTGCGCCGAAGTAATTTTGGGGATGGACCTCGACCCAGGCTGGCGGGGATGCCCGCTCCGCTGCCGCCAGCACGTCGGCATGATGTTCGGGTTTCAACCCGAAGCCGGCGCGCTGCGGCAAGTCACGGAGCGGGCGGGGGGGCACTTGGCTCAGCTCTTCTTGGCGACCGGCTTGGCATTGCCCTTATGCGCGGCGAGCGTGCCGCCCATTTTTTCGCAGCTGCCCTTGGTCACATATTTCCAGGTATTGCCCTGGTAGTCGGTGGTCGAGGTACCGGCACAGCTGGTCCCCGGACCGGCGGCGCAATCATTCTTGCCCTTGAGCGACACGCCATAGCAGCGTTCCTTGGCGCCGTCGGCGGCAACGGCAGGCACGGCGACCGCACCGGCGGCCATGGCGAGGACGGCCGAGGCGGCGAGCGACAGTTTCAGGCTATTCGACATATTGGATACTCCCTTAGAATATGGATGATGCGGGGGGATGGCATCGACAGGAGTTTCGTTGGGGCACGCCGAAAGGTTACGCGCCCTCGGCCCGCCGCGCCATTTTGTCGCCACCTTCGCGGTGCAAAGCGGCGGCTTCCCCGATCTGAGAGCGAGAGACCATGAGCGTAGCGTTTCGCCGCGAAAGCGACGACGAGCATAAGGAACCCGAATTCGAGCTGCCCATTGCGGTCGGCCCCAACTTGGTGACCCCGCGCGGACTGCGGCTACTCGGCGAAGAGGTCGCGCGGCTCGAAGTCGAGATCGCGGGCACGGCCGAAGAGGACGCGCGCAAGAAATTGCAGCGGCGCCTCCGCTATTTCCACACCCGTCAATCGACCGCCGAGGTGCAAGCACCGCCCGAGGACGGCAGCGTCGGCATCGGTTGCCGCGTGACCTATCGCCTAAACAAGGCCGAAAAGACGATCTCCATCGTCGGCGGTGACGAAGCCGACCCGGCGCTGGGGTGCGTCGCCTTTTCGGCCCCGCTCGCCCGCGCGCTGATGGGTGCCGAGGTCGGCGAGCGCGTCGAATATCAGGACCGCGAAGATGCGATCGAAATCGTTGCCGTCGAAGCGGATCCGGAGACGCAGGCATGAAAGACAAGTTCGAACGCCACAAGCAGCCCTGGACTCCGGCCGAGATCGACAAGCTGCACACGCTCGCCAAGAAAGGCATGCCGCTGAAGTCGATCGCGAAAGCGCTGACGCGCAGCGAGGAATCGGTCAAGGCGCGCGCCAAGGCCGACAGCCTCCCCATCGCGAAGCTGCACTGAGCCACCATGCCAACAACCGAATTTGATGCCATCGTGCTGGGTGCCGGCGCGGCCGGGCTGATGTGCGCCGCGGTCGCGGGGCAGCGCGGCCGCCGTGTGCTGCTGCTCGACCATGCCGATGCGGTGGGCAAGAAAATCCTCATCTCGGGCGGCGGGCGCTGCAATTTCACCAATGTGAACACCGCGCCCGACCGCTTCATCTCGGCGAACCCGCATTTCGCCAAGTCGGCGCTCGCGCGCTACACCCCCGCCGATTTCATCGCGCTCGTCGATCGTTATGGCATCGCGCATCATGAAAAGACGCTCGGCCAGCTGTTCTGCGACGGATCGGCGAAACAGATCGTCGCGATGTTGCTGGAGGAAGCGGCCAAGGGCGGGGTCGATGTCCGCACCGGTCAGCCGGTGAGTGATGTCACGCACGCCGACGGCAAATTCACCGTCCGGTTCGGCGATACCAGCTTTTCCGCTCCCGCCCTCGTCATCGCCACCGGTGGCCCGTCGATCCCGCAGATGGGCGCGACCGGCTTCGCTTATGACCTAGCGCGGCAGTTCGGCCTCAAAGTCGTCGAACCACGCCCCGCGCTCGTCCCGCTGACGCTCGGCGGCGACGATGTGCTGTTTCGCGAGCTTTCGGGAATCGCCGCACCGGTCGAGGCGCGCGCCGGCAAGGCGGCGTTTCGTGAGGCGGCGCTCTTCACGCATCGCGGTCTCTCGGGTCCGGCGATCCTGCAAGCGAGCAGCTATTGGCGCCACGGGGATCCCGTCACGATCGATTTCCTGCCCGACGCACCGCAAGACTGGCTGCTCGACGCCAAACGCACTCGCCCGCGCGCCACCCTACGCGCGGCGCTGGGGGCGATGCTCCCCGACCGCCTCGCCGAAACGCTCGCCGAACGCCTTGGCCTCCCCGGCGAACTCGCAGCGCAAACCGACCGTAAACTCGCCGATGCCGAGTCGCGGCTCGCGCGCTGGGATTTCCGTCCCAACGGCACCGAAGGCTTCGCCAAAGCCGAGGTCACGGTGGGCGGAATTTCGACCGCCAGCCTGTCCTCGCAAACAATGGTGGCCAAAACCGTTCCAAACCTCTATGCGGTCGGCGAGGCCGTAGATGTCACAGGGTGGTTAGGCGGCTATAATTTTCAATGGGCCTGGGCAAGCGGACACGCTGTCGGACAGGTGATTTAAGCCCATTGAGCCCCTTCTATCGGCCCGTCACCGCACCGGTGACCGCCTATGTTATTGAGATAATAATGACTTTCGAAAATCTTTCTCCCGTCCTTTCGGACGCGCTTACCGCGCGCGGCTATGAAGCGCTCACCCCCGTGCAGTCGCAAGTCAGCGAAGATCAGGCCAAGGGCCGCGACCTGCTCGTCTCTGCCCAGACCGGATCGGGCAAGACCGTCGCCTTCGGCCTCGCAATGGGTGACGAGCTGATCGAGGATGGCCGCCTGCCCTTCGCGACCTCGCCGCTCGCGCTGATCATCGCCCCCACCCGCGAACTCGCGCTGCAGGTCAGCCGTGAGCTCAGCTGGCTTTATGCCAAGGCCGGCGCGCGCATCGCGACCTGCGTCGGCGGCATGGACGCCAGCAAGGAACGCCGCGCCCTTGGTCAGGGCGTACAAATCGTCGTCGGCACCCCGGGCCGTCTGCGCGATCACCTCGAACGCGGCGCACTCGACCTGTCGGCGCTGCGTGTCGCCGTCCTCGACGAAGCCGACGAAATGCTCGACATGGGCTTCCGCGATGACCTTGAGGAAATCCTCGATGGCACCCCCGCGACCCGCCGCACGTTGCTGTTCTCGGCGACGATCCCCAACCCGATCGTCCAGCTCGCCAAGCGTTATCAGACGAACGCGCTGCGCATTTCGACCGTCGGCCAGGACCGCGGCCATGGCGACATCGCCTATCAAGCCGTCACCGTCGCCCCCGCCGATATCGAAGGCGCGGTCGTGAACCTGCTCCGCCTGCACGACGCCGAAACCGCGATGCTGTTCTGCGCCACGCGCGACAATGTCCGCCGCCTTCACGCCAGCTTGGTCGAACGCGGTTTTGCCGCGGTCGCGCTGTCGGGCGAGCATAGCCAGAATGAGCGCAACGCCGCGCTGCAAGCGCTGCGCGATCGCCGCGCCAAGGTTTGCGTCGCGACCGACGTCGCCGCGCGTGGCATCGATCTGCCGACGCTCAGCCTGGTGATCCACGTCGAAATTCCGCGCGATGCCGAAGCCCTCCAGCACCGTTCGGGCCGCACCGGCCGCGCGGGCAAAAAGGGCACTGCGGTCATCATCGTCCCCTATCCGCGCCGCCGCCGCGTCGACGGCATGCTGCGCGGCGCCCGGATCGAGGCCGAATGGATGGACGCCCCGACCGCCGCCGACGTACGCAAGCGCGATCAGGAACGGCTCATGGAAAAATTGCTCACCACCGTCGAGCATGAAGCCGAAGATATCGAACTCGCGCAGCGCCTGATGGCCGAGCGCACGCCCGAGGATATCGCCGCCTCGCTGGTTCAGATGCACCGTGCGCTGATGCCGCCCCCCGAAGACCTCATCGACAACAGCGCCCGCGGCCGCGACACCGCCGGTCGCCCCGAACGCGGCGAACGCTTTGAGCGCCCCGAACGTGGTGCTGGCGGCGATCAGCGCGAAGGGTTCGAGGACAGCGTCTGGTTCCGCCTCAACATTGGTCGTCACCAGAATGCCGACCCGCGCTGGATCCTGCCTTTGCTTTGCCGCCGCGGCCATGTCAGCAAGAACGAGATTGGCGCGATCCGCATCGGTCCCAAGGAAACGATGTTCAACATCCCGCGCGCCATCGCCGATCGCTTTGCCGAGGCGGTGATCCGCAGCGCCAATGAAGATGGCGAAGACGACAGCGGCGTGGCGATCACCCCGGCACCCGACGGCCCGACCTATCCGCCGCGCCGCGATAAAGGCGGGCATGGGGGCGGCCATTCGGGCGGCGCGCGCGACGGCGCCCCGCGCAGCACGCTGGGCCGCGCACCCGGCGGCGACCGCAGCTTTGGCGATCGTCCGCGTGGTCCCGGTGGCCCCGGCGGCAAGCCCACCGATCGCTACAAGCCCAAGCCCTTCGGCCAGCGCAGCCCGCGCCGTCCTTCGAAGTAGGCTCCACCTTTTTTCGTCATTGCGAGCGTAGCGAAGCAATCCAGAGCGGCCCTGCACTACTCTGGATTGCCGCGTCGCCTTCGGCTCCTCGCAATGACGCGTGAAGTAATCGCAACGCCCTTGCGCCACCGTGCCTGCCGCCCCAGATGGACCGGACAGCAGGAGCGCGCGCATGCAAGCAACCGAAGCCTTTATCGAAAGCCAAGGCGGCCCCGAGGTCATCGACTGGCGCGAGGTGACGCTCGGCGAGCCCGGCCCCGGCCAAGTGCTGCTGCGCCAGACCGCGATCGGGCTGAACTACATCGACATTTATCACCGCGACGGCACCTATCCGGTGCAGTTACCGGGCGGGCTCGGCCTCGAATCGGCGGGTGAAGTCGTCGCCGTCGGCGAAGGCGTCCACGGCTTTCAGCCTGGCGACCGCGCCGCGACCTTCGGCCCCGAACGCACCGCCTATGCCAGCGCGCGACTGGTTAGCGCGGCCTCGCTGTTCAAGCTTCCCGCCACCATCGACGACGAAACTGCCGCCGCCGCGCTGCTGAAAGCGTGCACGGTCGAAATGCTCGTCGAACGCTGCGCGAAGGTCGAGGCAGGCTGGCCGGTCCTTGTCCACGCCGCCGCGGGCGGGGTCGGTCTGATCCTCGTCCAATGGCTGAAGGCGATCGGCGCCACCGTCATCGGTACTGTCAGCACCGAGGCGAAAGCGCATGCGGCGCGCGAAGCGGGCGCCGATCATGTGCTGATGTACAAAAGCGACGATGTCGCCGCGCATGTCCGCGAAATCACCGACGGCCAAGGCGTGCCCGTGACCTTTGACGGCATCGGCATGGCGACATGGGACGTCTCGCTGAAAGCGACCGCGCGGCGCGGGCTGATCGTCAGCTATGGCAATGCCGGTGGCCCGGTGACCGGGGTGAACCTGGGCGTGCTGGCGCAGCATGGTTCGCAGTTCGTGACCCGCCCGACCCTGTTCGACTATTATCTCCACCCCGGCGAGCGTGCAGCGGGCGCGGCGCGGGTGTTCGAGATGATCGAAAGCGGCGCGGTGAAGATTACGGTTGGGCAGCGCTATTCGTTGCAGGATGCGGCGCGGGCGCATGCCGATTTGCAGGCGGGGCTCACAACAGGCTCGACGCTGCTGATACCCTGAATCTCGCCGACGGCTGGCCTATTCGCCAATCGCGACGAGTTTCCTTGCTACCGCCAAGCTATGCTGGTCATTCGCGCCCAGCCCCATAAGCTCTTTCGAAATGAAAGAGAGGTGACGGGCAAGTTCCTCCGTGTTGTCCCCTCTCGCGATCATGGAATATATCTGATCGGCATAGCTGTCATACTCGTTCGAGATATCGGGATTGTCATTGACGCCTATCGGATCCCAATCCTCCCACAATATGGCCCGGATCGCTTCGATCTCCGTCATAACTCCGCCCTCAACCGTGCCGCATGCCACGCGACATGCTCGGCCAGAAAGGTCGAAATGAAATAATAGCTATGGTCATACCCCGGCTGCATCCGGATTTCGGCCTTCTGCCCCGCTAGCTCGCACGCCTCGACCAGCAGATGCGTCTTCAACTGCTCGGTCAGGAAATTATCGGCGGCGCCCTGGTCAACGAGCAGGTCGGCCACCCGCGCCCCGCTCGCGATCAGCGCGCACGCGTCGTAAACGGTCCATGCCGTGCGATCGTCGCCGAGGTAGTTGCCCAGTGCCTTCTCGCCCCACGGGCATTGGAGCGGCGCGACGATCGGCGAGAAGGCCGATACCGAGCGAAACCGATCGGGCGTCCGCAGCGCCACGGTCAGCGCGCCATGCCCACCCATCGAATGGCCGGTGATCCCCTGCCGCGTCATGTCGGCGGCGGCAAATTCGCGCAGGATCAGCGAGGGCAGCTCGTCCTCGACATAAGACCGCATCCGGTAGTTTTTCGCCCAAGGCTCCTCGGTCGCATCGACGTAAAAGCCTGCGCCCAGCCCGAAATCCCACGCCGCGTCGGGATCATCGGGGACCTCCTCACCGCGCGGGCTGGTGTCGGGCGCAATAAAAATCACGCCATGCTCAGCGCACGCGGCGCGATATTCGCCCTTTTCCATCACGTTGGCATGGGTGCAGGTCAGCCCCGAAAGATACCACAGCACCGGCAACTTCGCGCCGGGTTCATGGTCGGGCACAAACACTGCAAAGGTCATGTCGGTGCCAGTGGTCGTGCTCGCGTGCTTGTAAACGCCTTGCGTGCCGCCGTGGCTGCGAACGGTGGAGAGGGTTTCGGTGGAGCGGGTTTCGGGGGTCATGGTTCGTCCTGCTTGTCTTTTCGCTAGCCTAGGCCATGCTGGCCGGAAATCCAAAGGGGGAGACGCACCGCATGTTCGACAACGCCATTCACGGCACCTGCCAAGACCGCTTTGCTGCCGTCCGCATCGGCATGGCGGCCAGCCTCGCCGCCGGAACCGACGTCGGCTTGTCGTTCTGCGCGACGATCGATGGCGAAACGGTGGTCGACCTGTGGGGCGGCCATGCCGACGAAGGCAGGACGCGGCCGTGGCAGGCCGACACGATCATCAACGTCTATTCGACCACCAAGACAATGACCGCGCTCACCGCGCTCCTGCTCGCCGACCGCGGCGAGCTCGATTTCGCGGCGCCCGTCGCGCGCTACTGGCCCGAATTTGCCGCAAACGGCAAGGAGGCGATCACCGTCGCGCAGTTGATGAGCCACAGCGCCGGGCTGTCGGGCTGGGAAGCGCCGATGACGACCCAGGACTTCTACGACTGGGACAAGGCAACGTCGCTGCTCGCGGCGCAGGCGCCCTGGTGGCAACCCGGCAGCGCACCCGGCTATCATGCGATCACCCAGGGCTATCTGGTCGGCGAGGTCGTGCGCAGGATCACCGGCAAATCGCTCGGCACGGTGTTTCGCGAGGAGATCGCTGAGCCGCTCGGCGCCGATTTCCATATCGGCCTGCCGGCGTCGGAGGATCACCGCGTCGCCGACCTGATCCCGCCGCCCGACACGCCGCGCGACTTTACCAGCGATATCCAGCGCAAGACCTTCACCAATCCCGGGATTGATGTGTCGGCGACGCGAACGCGCGCTTGGCGCGGTGCCGAAATCCCTGCCGCGGGCGGCACCGGCAATGCGCGCAGCGTTGCCGAAATCCACGCGCTGCTCGCCAATGGCGGGGTCGCCAAGGGCCAGCGCATCTTGTCCGAAGAGGGTTGCCGCAAGGCGCTGAAATTGCAGAGCGGCGGCACCGACCTGATCTTGGGCATACCCGTGCGCTTCGGCATGGGCTTTGGCCTGCCGAGCGAGCTGGTGCCGCTACCCAATCCGAACACCATCTTCTGGGGCGGTTATGGCGGGTCGGTGATCATCATCGATATGGATGCCCGCGCAACCTACAGCTACGTCATGAACAGGATGAACAGCGGCCTGACCGGCGACACGCGCTCGTTCGCACTGATCGGCGCGATGTGGATGGCGATGGCCGGCTAATGCCAATCACTTCCACGCAAATCGGAGCCATTGGCGAGAATCTGCTGATCAACGCCATCATGAAAGCAAGCGACGGACGTCTCTCGCCGTTTCAACCCGTCGCGGATGACGACGGGATTGATGTGCTATTTTTCGACAAGGCAACAGGTCATGCGGTCGCGGTCCAGTTGAAATGCCGCACAAGATCACTGTTCAAGCCGGGGACGCAGGATCGCGGGAACGGCGTCCATTTTGAAGTTCGGAAGGCGACATTCAACGAGGCCCGCCGCGCTCATCTGGTGGCCGGTTTATTGAACGAAGAGATGACCCAGTTTGTCGCAATGTGGTTCCTGCCGATGGTCGACTTGCCCACGGTCGCCCGTGACGGCGGAAAAAAATGGGTGATCCGACCGAGCAAGGCGGCGGAAACAAAGGACCGCTTTGTCCCATATCGCTGCACCGATGCCTTTGATCTGGCCCAGCGGATATTGGCTCTTTGCGATGCATCGGCCAAGGATTCTTACGCTTAGCCTACGCTGTTATCCTGTACCGGAATCGCCGCCAAGACCGGCACATGCCCCCAATGGCGCAGCAGGTCCAGTATCGCGCCGCCCGCCAGCGCAAGCGTCGCGGTGTTGCGCAGCGGGTGGACGTTAACCGGATCGGCGTCGGCCAGCGCCGCGTCGAGGACCACGGTGATGCTCCCCGGCGCGGCATTGATCGCGGCCAGCGGGGTGACCGAACCCGGGGTGATGCCGAGTAGGCGCGCCATATCCTCGGCCTTGCCGAAACTGACATGCTTGCACCCGATCGCGCCGGGCAGCCGCTTCAGATCGACCCGCGCATCGGAGGGCACGGTGACCAGCCAATACGCCCCGCCCTTGTCCTTCAGGAACAGATTCTTGGTATGCGCGCCGGGCATCGCGGCATGCACCGCGTCGCTCTCGGCCACGGTGAAAACCGCTTCATGCGCATGTTCGGCGAAGGGGATCGACAGCGCCCTTAGGTCTGCTCGCAATCCCGCCTCGCCGCGCATGGATCTTATCGGACGCTTACAGGCGCTTCAGCGCGCACAGCTTGTTGCCGTCGGGGTCGCGCAGATAGGCAAGGTAGAGCTTGCCAAAGCCGCCTTCGCGGATGCCCGGCGGGTCTTCGATGCTGGTGCCGCCTGCGGCGACGCCGGCGTCGTGCCATGCCTTGGCTTGATCGCCGTCCTCCATCGCAAAACCGATGGTGCAGCCATTGCCGGCGGTCGCCGGCTCGCCGTCGATCGGCGGCGTCACCAGAAACAGCCCGCCATTGTGCATGTAGATCAGGCGGCCCTTGTCATCCTGAACGCCCGGCTTGCCGCCGATCGCCTGGAACGTCGCATCATAGAATGCCTTGGCTTTGGCCACGTCGTTCGTGCCGACCATATTGTGACTGTACATCGCTCTCTCCTTTTTTCGTTGCGAATCGATACCGATCTTGTGCCAGCCTTGTCAGCGGAAGACCACCGTCTTGCGGCCGTCGATCAGCACGCGCTGTTCGGCGACCCAGCGCACCGCTTTCGCCAGCACCTGCGCTTCGACATCGCGGCCGATGCGGATCAGATCCTCGACGCTGTCGCGATGATCGACGCGCTCGACCGCCTGTTCGATGATCGGGCCTTCATCGAGGTCGCTGGTGACGAAATGCGCCGTCGCGCCGATCAGCTTGACCCCGCGTTCCTGCGCGCGGTGATAGGGTTTCGCGCCCTTGAACCCGGGCAGGAAGCTGTGGTGGATATTGATGCAGCGGCCTGAAAGTTTCGCCGACAAATCCTGCGACAACACCTGCATATAGCGCGCCAGCACCAGATAATCGGCGTCACTACGCGCCATCAGGTCGAGGATGCGTTCTTCCTGTTCGGCGCGATTGGCGTCGCTGACCGGGAAATGGTGGAACGGCACGCCGTGCCATTCGCTCAGCCGCCGCTGATGCTCGTGGTTCGACACGACCGCGACGATATCGATCGCGAGGTTGCCCGTCGACCAGCGGTGGAGCAGGTCGTTGAGGCAATGGCTGCCCTGCGACACCGCAATGACGAAACGCGGTTTCGCCGCGCTGTCGCTGATCCGCGCGTCCATCGCAAAGCGGTCGACGATCGGCGCGAACGCCGCCTGCACGCCCGCCAGCCCCTCGGGAAAACGCGGCCCGGCACCGCGAAAGGCGACGCGCATGAAAAAACGCCCCGAACCAAGGTCGGCATATTGCTGGCTGTCGAGGATGAAGCCGTCGCGCTCGGCGAGCAGCCCGGTCACGGCGGCGACGATGCCGACCGCATCGACGCAGCTGAAGGTCAGGACATAAGGTCCGGTCAAATGCTTCCTCCCCATTCAGACGAACGTCGAAATCCGCGCGCCACCCATCATTTCGTCATTGCGAGCGGAGCGAAGCAATCTAGGGCGGTTTACGCCACTCTGGATTGCTTCGCTACGCTCGCAATGACGAAGTGTAAGGGTGAACCGTCAAATCTTCAGTACACCACCACGCTGCGAATGCTTTCCCCCGCATGCATCAGGTCGAACCCCTTGTTGATCTCCTCCAGCCCCATGACGTGGGTGATCATCGGGTCGATCTCGATCTTGCCGGTCATATACATGTCGACGATCTTCGGCACGTCGGTGCGCCCCTTGGCGCCGCCGAATGCGGTGCCGCGCCAGTTGCGCCCGGTGACAAGCTGGAACGGGCGCGTCGCAATCTCCTTCCCCGCCTCGGCGACACCGATGATGATCGAGGTGCCCCAGCCGCGGTGGCAGGCTTCCAATGCGGTGCGCATCACTTCGGTATTGCCGGTGGCGTCGAACGTATAATCGGCGCCGCCGTCGGTCAGCTGAACGATCGCGGCCACCGTGTCTTCGCGGCTCATGCCCCGGCTATTGAGGAAGTCAGTCATCCCGAACTTGCGGCCCCATTCCTCGCGATCAGGGTTGATGTCGACGCCGATGATCTGCTTCGCTCCCGCCAGCCGCGCGCCCTGGATCACATTCAGCCCGATCCCGCCGAGGCCAAAGACGACGACATTGTCGCCGACCTGCACCTTGGCGGTGTTGATCACCGCGCCGACCCCGGTGGTCACGCCGCAGCCGATATAACAGCTCGACTGGAACGGCGCGTCCTCGCGGATTTTGGCGACCGCAATCTCGGGCAGCACGGTGAAGTTCGAGAAGGTCGAGCAGCCCATATAATGGAAGATCGGCTGGCCCTTGTACGAAAAGCGTGTCGTACCGTCGGGCATCAGCCCCTTGCCCTGCGTCGCGCGGATCGCGGTGCAGAGGTTGGTCTTACCCGACAGGCAGCTTTTGCACTGGCGGCATTCGGGGGTGTAGAGCGGGATGACATGGTCGCCGGGCTTCACGCTGGTGACGCCCGCGCCGACCTCGCGCACGACGCCCGCGCCTTCATGCCCCAGCACGCTCGGGAAGATGCCCTCGCTGTCGAACCCGTCGAGCGTGTAAGCATCGGTGTGGCAGATACCCGTCGCCATGATCTCGACCAGCACCTCGCCCGCCTTCGGGCCTTCGAGGTCGAGTTCGACGATTTCGAGCGGTTTCTTCGCTTCGAACGCAACGGCGGCACGGGTCTTCATGGCGGGTCTCCTTCTCGCTGGTCCCAATCACGCAAACGCCGCGCCAATGCAAGCATCTGATCCTCCCTGCGGCGAAGCCGTGGGGAGGTGGCAGCGCGCAGCGCTGACGGAGGGGCTTTGGCGCAACCGTTGTCGCCCCTCCACCATTCGCTTCGCGAACGGTCCCCCTCCCCATGGCTGCGCCACAGGGAGGATTATGGGGGCGCCTCGCCCTAAAGCCACAAAAGCCCCGCATGCGCGCATCGAATTTGTGCCCTTTGTGGCTTTAGCGACTGCCGGCGGCCGCGCCTAAAGACACAAAAGATACGGACGCACAGCGCAAAACTGCCTCCTTTGTCGCCTTAAGCAGAGGTGCAAATATCTACGAAATCAAAGAGCCGGACCGCAGGCTGGCACAGTGGAATAATGTAGGAAAGCGCCATCTGCGGACACCCTCGCCTATTTCGTCGACCCGGACTTGATCCGGGGTCCATGCCTTCAGCGCCCCCTTGGATCCCGGATCAAGTCCGGGATGACGCGGGAGGAACCGGGTGCTTCAACACTCCACCACGCTAACCGCCAGCCCGCCCTTCGATGTTTCCTTATATTTATCCCGCATGTCGCGCCCCGTCTGCAGCATCGTCGCGATCACCGTGTCCAAACTCACCACATGCGTGCCGTCGCCGATCATTGCGATGCGGCTGGCGTCGATCGCCTTGATCGATCCCATCGCGTTGCGCTCGATGCACGGGATCTGCACCAGCCCGCCGATCGGATCGCACGTCAGACCGAGATTATGCTCCATGCCGATTTCGGCGGCATTTTCGACCTGCGCGTTGGTGCCGCCGAGCGCGGCGGTCAGCCCCGCCGCCGCCATCGAGCAGGCGACGCCGACCTCGCCCTGGCAGCCGACTTCGGCGCCCGAGATGCTGGCGTTGCGCTTGTAGAGCGCTCCGACCGCGCCCGCGGCGAGCAGGAAGGTGCGGACCCCCGCGTCGTCACCGCGATAGCCGCGGCGGTAGAAACGGATCACCGCGGGGATGATTCCCGCCGCGCCATTGGTCGGCGCGGTGACGACCTTGCCCCCCGCGGCGTTCTCCTCGTTCACCGCCATCGCCCACAGGTTGATCCAGTCCATCATCGCGAGCGGGTCGGTCAGATTCTGTTCGTGGCGATTGCGGATGTCGGCGGCGATCTGCGGTGCGCGGCGCTTGACCTTGAGCCCGCCCGGCAGGATCCCGGTGCTGCAGCAGCCCGCGTCGATCGAGGCGTCCATCGCCCCCGCGATCGCGTCGAGCCCGGCGTTCACTTCGTCGAGGCTGCGGTGCACCAGCTCGTTCGCGAGCATCATCTCGGCAAAGCTCTTGCCCGACGCCGCGCCCATGCTGAGCAAGTCGGCGCCCGAGGTGAAGGCGAAGGGTAGCTCGACCTCGTCCTCCGCCCCGCGGCTGTTGCGCCCCGCCTCCTCCTCATCGACGACGAAACCGCCGCCGATCGAGAAATACATCCGCTTGGCGAGGATCTCGCCGTCGGCATCGCGCGAGGTGAAGCTCATCGCATTGCTGTGGAACGGCTGGCGCTGGCGCATCTGGAAATGCAGGTCGCGTTTCGGCTGGAACCGCACGCGCTGGCGCCCGAGCAGGTAGAGGAAGCCCTCGCCCTCCGCCCGGTCCCAATGCGCCTTGATGGCGGCGAGGCTGGTCGAGGCGGGGATTTCGCCCGCCAGACCGGCAACGATCGCGGTGTCGGCGGCGTGGCCCTTGCCGGTCAGCGCGAGCGAGCCGTACAGATCGGCTTCGACATGCACGGTCCGATCGAACAGATTTTGCTCTTCGAGCCAGACGGTGAAACGGCGCGCCGCGGCCATCGGCCCGACGGTGTGCGAGCTGGAGGGGCCGACACCGATTTTGAAGAGTTCGAAAAGGCTGATTGTCATGGCCGCGCCTATAGAGGCGGCGCCGTCCTGACGATAGATACCAGTTCAAATTTCGTTACGGCATCCGTGAAATCCTCCCTGTCGCGCAGCGATGGGGAGGTGGCAGCGCGAAGCGCTGACGGAGGGGCGATGGAATTACCGTCGCTGCCCCTCCACCCCTTGCTTCGCAAGCGGTCCCCCTCCCCATGCCTGCGGCACAGGGAGGATCAAATCGTCAGGCCGGGTAGGTCCAGGTCGTCTCGCGCGCGAAATTCTCCGCGGCGAAGTCCCAGTTGAGCAGTTCGTCGACCACCGCATCGACATAGGCCGGACGCAGATTCTTGCGGTCGATATAATAGGCATGTTCCCATACATCGATCACGATCAGCGGCTTGATGCCAAGGGTCAGCTCGGTGCCCGCGTCATGCGTGTCGGTGACCGACAGCGTGCCGTCGCGCGAGACGAGCCAGGCCCAGCCCGACGCGAAATGATTGACCGCGGTTTCTTTCAGCTTCTTTTTCAGATCGTCGACCGAGCCGAAATCGCGCTCGATTGCGGCGAGCAGATCGCCTTCGGGCGCGGTCTTGGTCGGCGACAGGCTGTTCCAGTAGAAGGCATGGTTCCACGACTGCGCGCTGTTGTTAAACAGGCCCTTGTTGCCCGAACCCTCGGCGTGATGGACGATTTCCTCGAGCGGCTTGTCGGCGAGTTCGGTGCCTTCGATCGCGGCATTGACCTTGTCGACATAGGTTTTGTGATGCTTGCCATGATGCGTTTTCAGCGTTTCGGCCGAGATATGCGGTTCCAGCGCGTCTTCGGCATAGGGCAGCGGCGGGAAAGCGATCGTCATGGCAGTCTCCATCATTATTTTTGGGTGTTCGCGGGTTGTAACTCGGTATCGGGGGGGGCGGTTGCAAGGTTGGCACGGGGAAATTTTCCGTCGGCAGCTCGTCATTGCGAGCGAAGCGAAGCAATCTCCAGCCCTCCACCTTGCGCAGGGCCGATGGCTGGAGATTGCCGCGTCACCTTCGGCTCCTTGCAATGACGAAGGTGAATTAGGTCACCATCGCTTGCAACGCCGCGATCCGATCCGCCTCTTCGGCAGGCTTGTCGCGGCGGATGCGCGAAATGCGCGGGAAGCGCATCGCGAGGCCCGACTTGTGGCGCTTGCTGCTGTGGATCGAATCGAACGCCACCTCCAGCACCAGCGACTTTTCAACCTCACGCACCGGGCCGAAACGGTTCAGCGTGTTGTCGCGGACGAACTTGTCGAGCCATTTCAGCTCCTCGTCGGTGAAGCCCGAATAGGCTTTGCCCACCGGCAACAGCTCACCATCATCGCTCCAGCAACCGAAGGTATAGTCGGAATAGAAGCTCGCGCGGCGGCCGTTGCCGCGCTGCGCGTACATCATCACGCAATCGGCGGTCAGCGGGTCGCGTTTCCATTTGTACCACAGTCCGGCGCGGCGCCCCGCCACATAAGGCGCATCGCGGCGCTTGAGCATCACCCCCTCGATCGCCGCATCGCGCGCGCCCGCGCGGCGGGTTGCGAGGTCGTCGAAATCCTCGGCATCGATCACCTGCGACAGGTCGAAATGGCTGTCGGCGAGGCGCGGCACAAACGCTTCCAGCTGACGTCGCCGTTCGGTCCACGGCAGCGGGCGCAGGTCGTTGCCGTCGACCGCGAGCAGATCATAGACGCGCACGAACGCCGGGGATTCGGCCAGCATCTTTTTCGACACTGTCTTGCGGCCGAGCCGTTGCTGCAGCGCATTGAAGCTCGCCGCTTCGCCGCCCTGCGCATCGCCGCGCACGAGCAGTTCGCCGTCGATCACTGCATCCTGATCGAACGCCGCGACCAGTTCGGGAAAGGCGCCGCTGATCTCCTCGCCGCCGCGGCTGTAGATGCGCGTTTCGCCACCACCATGGACGATCTGCACCCGGATGCCGTCCCATTTCCATTCGGCGGCATAGTCGGCGAGATCGACGGTCGCGTCCTCCAGCGGGTGGGCGAGCATGAAGGGTCGGAAGAAGGCGACGTCGGCTAGGTCGGGCCGTTCCGCCCTGCCCTCGCCCCATGCGAAGAGCGGCGCATAGGGCGGCGCGATCGCGTGCCACAGCTCCTCGACGTCATCGACCGGGACGTCGAACGCCTGTGCAAATGCCTGCTTAGCGAGCCGCGCCGACACTCCGACGCGCATCCCGCCAAGCGCGAGCTTGAGCAGCGCGTAGCGGCCATCGGCGTCGAGGCGGTCGAGCAGGTCCGCGAGGATGGCGGGGGCGGCGGCGCGCGTGGCGGATGAGAGGGCGTCAACGGCATCGGCTACGGTCAGGTCTTGCTTCCCTCCCTCGGCGTCGGGCCACAACAACGCCGCGGTCTCCGCGGTATCGCCGACAAAATGCCGCGACAGCCGGAACAATTCCTCATCGACCCGCGTCGCGAGCAGCGCCCGCACCATCGCCGATTTCACCGCTGGAAAATCGAGGCTTTCGGTCAGCGCCGCGAGCGCCCAGCCGCGATCGGGATCGGGGGTGTGCTTCAGATAATCGGCGATCAGCGCCAGCTTGCTGTTGCGCGAGCGCGTATAGATCAGCCGGTCGATCAAGGCGGCAAACGCCTTCACGCCTCCTCCTCCAGATCGCGGCCGACCAGATGCAGCGCGCGCGCCTTGCGCTGATGCAGTTCGCACCAGCGCAGCAGGCCGTCCTCGCTGCCGTGCGTGATCCATGTCTCCTTGGCGTTCACTTGCGAAATCGTCGTCGTCAGTTCGTCCCAATCAGCATGGTCCGAAATCACCAGCGGCAATTCGACCATCCGCTGCCGCGCACGCTGGCGCACCCGCATCCAGCCCGACGCCATCGCGGTCACCGGATCGGGCAATCGCCGCGACCAGCGGTCGTTCAGCGCCGAGGGTGGTGCGACGATGATTTGTCCCGCCATCTCGGCCTTGTCGGTTTCGCTGACCAGCCGCAATTCACCCAGCTCGACGCCATGCGCCGCGTACAGCGCACACATCTTTTCCATCGCGCCGTGGATATAGATCGGCGCATCCCATCCTGCCGCGCGCAATTCCGCCATCACCCGCTGCGCCTTGCCCAGCGCATAGGCGCCGACGAGCACGCAGCGATCGGGTTCGGCGCGCACTGCGCCGATCAGCTTGGCGATCTCGTCGGACGTAGGAGGGTGGCGAAACACCGGCAGGCCAAAGGTCGCCTCGGTGATGAAGATGTCGCACGGCAAGACTTCGAACGGCGCGCAGGTCGGGTCGGCGCGGCGCTTGTAATCGCCGGTGATGACGATCCGCTCGCCCGCATATTCCATCAGGATCTGCGCGCTGCCCAGCACATGTCCGGCGGGATGAAAGCTGAAGCGCACCCCGCCACGCTCGAACCCGTCGCCATAGGGAAACGCCTGATTATGGCTCGCCTCGACATCGACGCCGTAACGCAGTGCCATGATCGCCAGCGTCTCGGGAGTCGCGAACACCGCGCCATGGCCGCTGCGCGCATGGTCGGCGTGGCCGTGAGTCACTGCGGCGCGCTCAACCGGGCGCGACGGGTCGATCCACAGGTCGGCGGGCTTTACATACAGCCCGTGCGAATGCGGTTCGAGCCAGGGTTTTGCCTTTGCCATCAGGCGGCCAGTTCGCGCACGCGCGCCAGATCGGCGACGAACGCCGCGCGCTCTTCGGCGGCCCGCACCCGATCGGGCAGGCGGAGCAGGAACGAGGGATGGATCGTCGCGATCAGTTTCGTGCCTCCGCCGAGTTCGTGCACCGCGCCGCGCATCGACGTGACGCTCATGCTTTTCCCCGTCACCCCGCGCAGCGCGCTGCCGCCCAAGGTGACGATCAGGTTGGGCTGCACCAGCGCGCGCTCCTTGTCGAGCCACCAGCGGCAGATGTCGATCTCGCCCGTCGTCGGGTTCTGATGCAGCCGCCGCTTGCCCCGCGGCTCGAATTTGAAATGCTTGACCGCGTTGGTCAGGAACAATCGCTGCCGATCGAGCCCCGCTTCCTCCAGCGCCTCGTTGAGCACCTGACCCGCAGGGCCGACGAACGGCCGTCCTTCCAGATCCTCGCGATCACCCGGCTGCTCACCGACCAGCATGATCCGCGCCGCCGCCGGACCTTCGCCGACCACCGCCTGCGTCGCGTGGCAATGGAGCGGACAGCGTGTGCAGCCACCGACTGCGCGGGCGAGTTCGTCTAGCGTGTCGATATCGGCGGTCAGGGGCAATTCGTCGATCACGCGGGTTCGCCATTTGTCGGTTTGCGGGTTCGCTAGCGAAACGGCGGTGTCGCGCATCCGTTCCACCCGCGCTGCGGCGCCCGCGAGCAGCGGGGCAATATCCTGCGCCTCGGGCAGATTCTTCCAATATTTCTTGGGCATCTCGGCGCGCATCGCGTCGATCTTGACCCGCGCCGGGTTGAAAATCGCGCCATAATAAGTGCGCCACTGGTCCTCGACGACGTCGCTGTCGGGCACCTCGTCCTTCGCTCCACCCGGGCCATAGGTCAGCTTCTCGTCATGCCAGATCGCACGCGCGTCGGGGGTGACGATCGCCCAGTCCATGCCGTAAAAACGCCGCTGAAAGAACGGCGCGGTCAGCCGCAGGATATAGTGGTCGGGTTCGAACCAAGCCGCGAAACGCTCGCGCCCCGCATCATCCTCCCCCAGCCGCCGGAAGCGAACAAAGGCGTGCATCTTGTGAATGTCGCGGCGGATCGCCTTGTCGGTTTTGCTGAACCAGTCGATATCAGGATCGGTGCGCCGCGCCAGCAGCTGCCGGTCGCGCAGCGCGCGCCAGACGATGCGATAGAGCCGAGCCGGAACCGCGGGGTCGCGGTGGCAGATCACTCGGTCGGCCATGGCGAGCAATTCGCGCGGCAGCGACACCGCTGCTCCCGATGCAGCCGGAGCGCCGTCGCCGAACAGCGACGCACCTTCTTCGACGCCGCGCCAGCTGACATCCTCGGGCGGCACACCCCCTGCGAGCAGCTCGCGCGCCGCATCGCGCCATTCGGTGAAATCGCCGGGCCGGGCGAGCACGACCTCCCTCATAGCGCCAGCGACAATTGCTCCGCGGCCGGCGCAAAGCGCGCGCGCAGGCTGGCGCTGTCGGTCAGCGATCCCGGCCGCCAGTCGGGGGTGACGATGAACGGCAGGACTTTCTTCACCGATGCGGTCAGCTTCGCGAGATCGCCGATCCGCAGCTTGCCGGTCCGCCGCACCGCGACGATCCGGTCGACCGCGCGCGTCCCCAGACCCGGCACCCGCAACAGGAGCTCGCGCGGCGCGCGATTGATGTCGACCGGAAAGATGTCACGCCGCATCAGCGCCCACGCGAGCTTCGGATCGATCGCGAGGTCGAGCATTCCCGCCTGCGCTCCCTCCATGATCTCGGTGCGCTCGAAACCATAGAAACGCAGCAGCCAGTCGGCCTGATAAAGGCGGTGTTCACGCATCAGCGGCGGACGGACTGGCGGCAGATCGCTGCTGGCATCGGGGATCGGGCTATAGGCCGAATAATAGACGCGGCGCAGGTGGTAGCCCGAATAGAGATTGGTCGCCGTCGCCAATATGTCGTCGTCGCGCGATCCATCGGCGCCGACGATCATCTGGGTCGACTGTCCCGCCGGCGCAAAGCGCGGCGGCTTCGCCTTTTTGAGGAGCCGCCCTTTGGCCGCTTCGATCGCATCGTCAGCGCCGACCCGCACCGACGCCATCGTCTTGCGGATCGTCTCTGGCTTCTTCTCCGGCGCAAAACTCTGCAATCCCGCTTCGGTCGGCAGTTCGACATTGGTCGACAGCCGATCGGCGTAGAGCCCGGCGCGCGCGATCAGCTCGGGCGCCGCGCCAGCAATCGTCTTCAAATGGATGTAGCCGCCGAACCGATGCTCTTCGCGCAGGATGCGCGCAACTTCGACCAGCTGCTCCATCGTATAATCTTCGGAGCGGATGATCCCCGACGACAGGAACAGTCCCTCGATATAGTTGCGCTTGTAGAAATCGAGCGTCAGCCGGACGACCTCCTGCGGATTGAACCGGGCGCGCGGCACATTGCTCGACGCGCGGTTGATGCAGAAGCGGCAGTCGTAAATGCAGAAATTGGTCAGCAGGATCTTGAGCAGCGAAATGCAGCGCCCATCGGGGGCATAGCTGTGGCAGATGCCCATGCCCTCGGTCGACCCGATCCCCTTGCTGCCGGTCGAATCGCGCTTGATCGTCCCCGACGATGCGCAGGACGCGTCATATTTTGCGGCATCGGCTAATATACTGAGTTTTTCGAGAATCGGTTTTCCGGACATTTCCTATACATAGCATAGGAACATAAAAGGAACAAACCGCTCTGGCGCGGTCAGGCGTCGCGCCACCGCGCGGGCAAGGTGATGTCGAGGATCAACCCGGTCGGTTCCCACCGCCGCTCGATCGTGCCGCCCAGATTATTGCGGACGCTGCGTTCCATCAACAGGGTGCCGAAGCTGGTCTTTTCGGGCGGGCCGATCGGGCCATGATTGCCCGTTTCGGTCCAAGTCAGCCGGAACAGGCGCGGATCCTGGCCTTCGGGATCCTGCGTCCATTGAATATCGACGTCGCCGCTCACGCCCGACAGCGCGCCATGCTTGACCGCATTGGTCGCCAGTTCGTTGAACACCAGCGCCATCGCGACCAGCGCATTTTCGGGCAGCAGCAGGTCCGGCCCCGACCAGCGAATGCGCGGAAAGGCTGCCTCGACCTCGCGCAGCAGCGCGTGCATCGACCCGGTCATGAAATTCGCGCCGAGCAGCACATTCTGCGCGCGATTGAGCGCGTCGAGCCGACCGGTGATGCGTTCGACATAATCATCGACATCGGTCGCGGCATGACGGGTTAGCGAGATGATTGCGCTGACCGTGGCGAACAGATTGCGCATCCGGTGGTGCAGCTCGCGCATCAACAGATTGGCATTTTCCTGCCGGCTTTTCTGTTCGGTGATGTCGATGCTGATCCCGGTCAGGATCGCGTCGGTCGTGTTGACGTCCCAGTCGGCGCGCACCGCGATCCAGCGCACTCCGCGCTCGGGATGCTGGATGCGATATTCGGTTGCATAATGGGTACCGTTCTCGACCGATCCGCCCAGCACGCCGCGCACCATGTCGCGATCGTCGGGAAGCAGCCGTTCGTAAAAGCCATCGATGTCGGCGAGTGCGGTGGCGAAATCGGCGCCCCACAATTCGGCAGCGGCGCCGCCCCAATTGATCGATCCGGTCCGCGCGTCATAACGCCATGTCGCGATGCCCGAAAAATCGAGCGCGCGCTCCAGCGTCTGTCGCGCTTCATCGCGCTGCGCTACAATGCGCCGCAGGTCGGCCTCGGCCATGATGATCGCCGCAAAATCCTCCAGCCGCGCCAGCTCGCGCTCGACCAGCAAAGGCCGCTCCTTGCGATCGATGAGGCACAAGGTGCCCAAAATTGTCCCGTTATAGGCGCGCAACGGCACCCCGGCATAGAAGCGAATGAACGGATCGCCGGTGACCAGCGGATTGTCGCGAAAGCGCTCGTCGCCGAGCACATCAACGATGACCACCGGCTTGTCTTCGGCAATCACATATTGGCAAAAACTGATGTCGCGCGGTGTTTCGGGGACATCGAGGCCGTAGGAGGACTTGAACCACTGGCGGCAATCATCGACGAGCGACACCAGCGCGATCGGCGCGTCATACAGGTCGGCGACCATCTTGGTCACCCGGTCGAACGCTTCCTCCGGGCCAGTATCCATGATCCGGTATTCGCGCAGCGTATCAAGGCGCAGGCGCTCAGCCTGTTCCGGACTTGCATAACCTCCGTCCGCCAACTGATGCCCCTCACGTCCTCCGGATCCTGTGGGCCGCTCTGCCATGAATATGGTCCCTAAAAAAGTATGTTTGCCATCGGAGCAAGAAAGCGGCGTAATTCCACTGACTTACCGATGGCGCTAAGGCGTCCCGGCTGACTCTACGCATCGCACGATGACAAGTTGCAGCGCTTCGTCGCGCATTTTTGATTCAATTTTGCGGAACCCCCGCGCGCGCGGACGCGTATGACGGGTCAAAGCGGGAGGTATTATATGCCATTGGGTGAAGAGCTGCGCGGACATTTGCCATATCTGCGCCGTTACGCGCGGGCGTTGACGGGCAGCCAGCAGCATGGCGACAATTTCGTCCATACGACGCTGGAAGTGATCGTTGCCGCCCCCGACGAATTCAGCTCTGGCAACGGCACCCGCATCGACCTGTACCGCAATTTCCACCGCATCTGGGAAAGCGCGTACATCGATGATGGCGAAGGCAGTGACGACGGCGAAGACCCGTTCGTGCGCGCCGCCAACAAAAGGCTGGCGCAGATCACGCCCTTGGGCCGCCAGATCTTGCTGCTGACCGCGCTCGAAGGCTTTTCGGTCGGCGAAGCGTCGGTCATCACCGGAACCGATGGCGACACCGTCGAAACCTTGCTTGCGGAAGCGGTTGCCGATCTCGATCGCGAATCTTGCACATCGGTGCTGATCATCGAGGACGAGCCGCTGATCGCGATGGAACTCGAACAGATCGTCCGCGACCTTGGCCATACCGTCGCGGGCGTCGCCACCACGCACGCCGACGCGGTTGCTGCCTTCGAGGCGACCGACGCGGGGCTGGTGCTCGCCGATATTCAGCTTGCCGACGGATCGTCGGGAATCGACGCGGTGCAGGATATTTTGGCGATCGCCCCGGTACCCGCGATTTTCATCACCGCCTTTCCCGAACGGCTGCTGACCGGGGGACGGGTCGAGCCGACCTTCCTGATCTCGAAACCGTTTCGCGAGAATACCGTGCGCGCCGCGATCAGTCAGAGCCTGCTGTTTACCCCGCAGCTGGCGGCGTAACCGGGTCTATTCGCGGCCGGGACCGTTTGCGGTCAGATAGTCGACGTCGTCCATGATCGAGCGGAACACTTCGCTCGACGCGAGTTCGTCGCTGCTGCGCAGCGGCATAGTGCCGCTTTCGAGGATGGTCTGTAGCGCCGCACGCGCGCGCGAAACACGGCTTTTCATCGTTCCCACCGCGCAGTCGCAAATCGCCGCACCCTCCTCATAGGACAACTGCCCCGCCCCGATCAGCACCAGTGCCTCGCGCTGATCGACCGGGAGCATCAGCAAAGCGCGCTGAACGTCGGCAAGGTGCAGGCTGTCATCCTGATCATCGGGCGCAACCAGCAACCGCTCGGCCGCCAGCTCGTCATAGTCGGCGGTAAATTTCTTGCGCCGCATCTGCGACAGGAAACAGTTGCGCAGGATCACGAACGCCCAGCTTTTCATGCTGGCCGGCCCCGGCACATATTGCGCGCGCGCCTTCCATGCCTTCAGCATAGTTTCCTGCACCAGATCGTCGGCGAGGTCGGCGTTGCCGCACAGGCTGCGCCCGAAAGCGCGCAGATGCGGCAGCATCGCCGCCAGCTCCCGTTTGAAGCTGGCGTCGTCGAGCGGTTCAGCGCCGGGCGCTTGGGGCGTTATGTCGTTGATAGTTTAGCCTTGTTTTGTGGGACAACGATCAATTGGCAGATCAGGCTTAGCGCGTCGTGCGGCCGATGCAAACCGGAACCACGGCACCGACCGAAAAAGCCGCGGGCGGCCGTCAATCGTCGGCCGTGCCTGTAGGGCGCGTGCGACGTCCGAGCGCGATGAAATTTTCCATCATCAACGCATCCTGTGGGTCGAGCCGCCCGCTCACGGCCAGGCGCGACAAGGCGTCGTCATGGCCGCGAAACTGCGGATCATAGAGCATCGTCCATTCGGCAAAGGCGCGCTCGTCGATGGCCCGGCGGCGGATTTCCACCATCCCGCTATGCCGCGGATCATTACGGATCACGGCCAGACAGGCATCGACCTTGTCATCTGGGCCTTCGAGCAATTGCAGGAAATTATGGCCGTTGAAAATCAGCGCGCCGGTCAGCGCATCGCGTTGATTGTTGCGGCGGGCCTGAACGAGGAGGGCGGCAATATCCTGTTCGCCGATCAACGGATCGGCAACGCTTATATAGATGACGGAAAGCAAGCGACGTTCTCCAGCCTTCCGCCATGCGGGAAAGGCAAAGTATAACCCCTCGCCGCAAGCCTGGTCGCCTACGCGGCGCCTCGAATAGGGCCGATGTGGCATCTTGGCAACGCTTTCGTCGCAAAAAACGCACTAGTCGGGAACCTGCGGCGCTTTTCGTCGTTGCTTCGACATGGCTACGCAAGGCAACAACAGGTCGAACGGCACGGGCACCCCGCCCCCGGGGGCTGATGCGCCAAATCGCAAGCAGGGCAGCTTTCCCGGCACCGACAGCGACGAATGGCATCGCACGCTGACCGGTCGGCAAGCGCCCGAGCCCGTCAGCGCGAAGCTGCGGATGATCTATGGCAACATCGTTTCCGAACAATTGCCCGATCATATGCTCGACCTCCTGTCGCAACTCGATCAGAAAAGCTCGAAGCAATAATGTCGGGGACCGCTCCGGCGTCGCAGGCCAGCGACAGCCTGTCCGATTCCGAATTCAAGACGCTGCTGGCCGCGGTCATCCCGCATCTGCGCGCTTACGGCCGCAGCCTGTCGGGCAGCCCCGACCTTGCCGACGATCTGACGCAGGATACGATGGTCAAGGCCTGGGCGTCGCGCGACCGTTTTGAGCGCGGCACATCGATCAAGGCGTGGACGTTCGTGATCCTGCGCAACACCTTCCTGTCGCAGATGCGCCGCAACAAGTTCGTCGGTGAATATGACGAAACTGCAGTCGAACGCACGATGTCGACCCCTGCCAGTCAGGAAGACAGCGGCGAAATGGCCGATTTGCAACGCGGGCTGATGGAATTGCCGCAGGACCAGCGCGAGGCGCTGATCCTCGTCGGTGCTGGCGGCATGTCCTATGAGGAAGCCGCCAGCATCTGCGACTGCGCGCTCGGTACGATGAAAAGCCGCGTGTCGCGCGCCCGCGCCGCGCTCGAAGAGATTATGGACAGCGGCCAGTTCTCGCAAAAGCGCGCCGATGCGCCGCCCGCGAGCGAGGCCGTCGACGCGATCATGGACAGCGTCGAGACCATCACCGCACGGCGCGAGGCGGCAAGCCGCTAAGCCCTCTCGACTTTGCCTCGCCGCCGCGTCAGATTGGCGCATCCATCCCCCAGCAAAGCGAGCTTCTTTCCATGAAATCATTGCCGCTCCTCGCCCTCGCCGCCGCGCTTGCCGCGAGCGCCTGCTCCGCCAGCACGGCATCAAGCAAACCCGCCGACCCCGCGGCGCTCGACGCCTCGGGCGAGCACCCGGCCACGCCGGTCGCCGATGCGCCGTTCACTGTGCAGGAGGTCGCCAGCTTTAACGAACCCTGGGCTATGACCTTCGTCCCCGGCACCCGCGCCGCCCTGATCACCGAAAAGGCGGGCAAGCTGAAGCTGTGGCAAGAAAATGGCCCGACGCTCGACGTCGCGGGTGTGCCGACGGTGGCCTATGGCGGTCAGGGTGGTTTTGGCGATGTCATCGTTGCCCCCGATTTCGCGACCAGCGGCACCGTCTATCTCAGCTGGATCGAACCGGGCGAAGGTGGCACCTATGGCGCGGTCGTCGGTATGGCCAAGCTGGTGCAAGGCGCGACGCCGCGGCTGGAAGGACTCAAAACGATCTGGACCCAGTCGCCCAAGGTCACCGGCCGCGGTCATTATTCGCATCGCCTGACCTTCTCACCCGACGGCAAATATCTGTTTATCGGGTCAGGTGAGCGCCAAAAGTTCGATCCCGCACAGGACATGAAGGCCAATCTGGGCAAGATCGTCCGCCTGAACCCCGATGGCAGCGTTCCAGCCGACAACCCGTTCGCGGCTGAGGGCGGTGTCACCGCGCAAATCTGGTCGCTCGGCCACCGCAACATCCTCGGCCTCACCTTCGATGGCGCCGGACAACTCTGGAACCAGGAAATGGGACCAAAGGGCGGCGACGAGGTCAATCTGGTCGGAGCGAAGGCCAATTACGGTTATCCAATCGTGTCGAACGGAGACCATTATGACGGCAAGGACATTCCGGATCATCCGACGCGTCCTGAATTCGCTGCGCCAAAACTCTGGTGGAACCCGGCCATCTCGCCGGCGGGTCTCGCTTGGTATAATGGCGATCTTTATCCCGGCTGGAAGAACAGCCTGCTGATGGGCGCGCTGTCGGGCGAAGGGCTGATCCGCATGCAGATCGACGGCGACAAGCTCACCAAATCGGATCGCTGGGACTTCGGCACCCGCGTCCGCGAGGTGGAGGTGCGCGACGACGGATCGGTCTGGCTGCTCACCGACGGTGATGACGGCAAGTTGGTAAAGCTGGTCCCGAAAAAGTGACGCTTTCCGACGCATAACGGGAGGTGTCCCCGCGAAAGCGAGGAGTCACGTCCGGTCTGCTCGATATGGGACCGGCGGGAGATGGTCCCCTGCCTTCGCAGGGGCACAAATTCTGGTATAGGGCCGACCATGATCCGCAGCCTCCTCACCCGGCGCGCCGAATGGCCCGCGCGCATCCCCGATCCCGACGCGCTCCCGCCGCTGGGGCTGCTGTGGCGCGAGGTGACGAGCCTCGCGCGCGCGCTCTGGGGTCGCATCCGGCCGATGCCGCCCGAACCAAATCCCGATAGCGACCATCCGCCGGTGATGGTGCTGCCCGGCTTCCTGTCGGGCGACTGGGCGACCAAGGCGCTGCGCGCCGACCTGCGCCGTGCCGGATTTCGCTGCTACGCCTGGGGGCTCGGCTTCAACCGCGGCGCCACCCCCGACATCATCGAACGCATCGACACCCGCGTGCAATGGATCATCGACCGCACCGGCCACGCCCCGGCGCTGGTCGGCTGGAGCCTCGGCGGCATTTACGCGCGCGAATATGCCAAGCATCATCCGGCCAAGGTCGCGCGCGTCGTCACCCTCGGCTCGCCCTTTTCGGGCAGCCGCCGCGCTAACCGCGCCTGGCGGCTCTACCACCTTGTCGCGCGCCACCCGGTCGACAATCCCCCGATCGACTTCCACCCTGCCCCGCGCCCCGAAATGCCGACTTTCGCTTTGTGGTCCGCCTTCGACGGCGTCGTCGCGGTCAATAGCGCGCGCGGCGCTCCGCACGAAAGCGACCGCCAGGTCGAGGTTGACTGCGGCCATATGGGTTTCGCCTATGCGCCGACCTCGGTAGCGGCGATCGTCAAAGCGCTGAAGGAAGAGGTAGGCGACCAATCCATATCAAAGCTTGGCACGCAGAACGCATAGCTCCAGTTTGGGATGAAGGATGTCGAGGCCGCTGATCGCCGCAGTCACCGCTCCCTTTTGCTGGGCCGTGTTTCCACCCGTTGCGCCTTGAGTTTGGACGATCTGTCCGGCTGCTTGGGCGTTGGATGTGCTGTTCTCGTCACTTTGTGCATCCTGCACCTCTTGGCTTAACGTCTGGATCTGCGCGACGACACCGGCGGGATCGTATCGCCCCGTGCTGCGGATACGGTCAGCGGCAATCCGCTCAACCGTGAACAGCGATGACGATACCAGTTCATAATATTGTCGTTCGGGTTCGAAATAGCCCTCGATGTTGGCCGCCGCCAGCGCGTCACGCGTCTTGACGGCATTCTGTCCTCCGATAACGAACGGTTGGACGCCAGCAGCGGTCGACTTGATGCACAGGAAGGCGTCCAACGCGCTGTCGTAAATCGCTGCTTTGGTCATCGGCGCATAATAATCCTTTGCCCCGTCGAGAGTCGCATTGGCTGCACCGCCAGCAATCACAACATCGGAACCCGCGCCAAAGGCCGCTGCGGTCGCGGTGCCGACCAACGTCAGAAAGGCCGGGATTTCGAACGCCTGTCGGCCGTTGCCGGCACTGTGTGAAGCGCAGCGATAATAATAGATGAAGTTGTTCGTGAGGGTCATCGCGCCCTCGGCATCCTTGCCGATCGGAATCGGATTGCTACCCGACAGCTTCTGCTCTGGCATGCAGCGACGGCTGTATGAAAGGTTACTGCCCTCAACCTCCATTTCATTCGCGATATTCACCGGCGGCGGCGCAAAACTGAGCGTCGAACAACCCGACATGCCAAGGGCACCGAGCAATATTATAGCGACTGATGAATTCTTCACGCGACGTCCCCCCAACCCCAAACATCTCTACCAGCCAAAGATCCGCACGCTCGTCGGTGAATGCAAGACCTGACGGAATACCGGGACATCGAGAGGTTCTCCTGTCCCGACTATTGCAATGCGACATGTCCCGAAGCTCTGAGCGGGGCTCTCGCGCGGCTGGGATGCGACGTGCGGGATAGAAAGAGCTTGCCCATCGGTATTATACAATATATTGCGCAATATATTGTATAATAAAGCTGCGGGTGAATATTGATGCTTCCAATGAAAAAAATCGGATCGGCTGCGATCGTCGCGACGGCGTGGTTGCTGGGCGTGGGCGCCACCGGCGAGGCGCCGCTCACAGCCGCGGACCGGCAACGGGTGGTCGAGCAGCTGGGCCAGGCTTTGGAGGCGAATTATGTCTTCGCCGACAAGGCCAAAACGCTCGCCGCGACGCTGCGCGCCCACCTCGACAAGGGCGATTATGACGGTGCGCTGGACAAAGACGCGCTGGCGCAGGCGCTGACCAAGGATCTGCTCGCCGCGAGCAACGACCTGCATTTCTTCGTCGGCGTCGACCCTGCTTTTGCCGCCGACTATGCCGCCCGGAAAGACCCCGCGCGCGCCGCCGAATTGCGCGAAACCGACCGGCGCGACGAAGCGCGGAAGAACTTCGGCTTTACCGAACTGCGCCGGCTTGAGGGCAATGTCGCCTATGTCGGCCTCTCGCATTTCGCCGACCCCGAACTCGCCTATGATGCCGCCAGCGCGGCGATGCGCTTTATCGAGAATAGCGACGCGGTCATCTATGACATGCGGTACAACAATGGCGGCTATCTCGAGATGGCGCAGCTGCTCGCCAGCCAGCTTTTCCGCGCCGACAAGGATCAGGAGCTGTTCGATTATTATTACACCGACGACGGCCGCCGTGTCGCCCGCGGCCAATGGGTACTCCCCGCCATTCCCGCCAAGCGCCTGACCGGCAAGCCCGTCTATGTCCTGACCTCGTCGACCAGCTTTTCGGCGGCCGAATGGTTCGGCTATTCGCTGCAAAAGCTCGGCCGCGCGACGCTGATCGGTGAACGCACCGCGGGCGGCGCGCACCCGGTCGATCGCAAGCCGGTGGGGACCGACTTTTTCGTGCAGGTGCCGATCGGCCAGATCCACGACCCCGTCGATCGCGGCGATTTCGAAGGACGTGGCGTCACCCCCGATCATCAGGTCGCCTCCGCCGACGCGCTGATCGTCGCGCATCGCCTGGCGCTGGCCGATATGGCCAAGACCGACACCGCGAAGCAAGCCGATGCCAACTGGTTCGCACCCTCACTCGCCGCGCGCGCCAAGGCGGTCCAGCTTACGCCCGCTGGCTTGAAAGCCGTCGCGGGACGCTATGAAGGTCGGCAGATCGACATCGTTGACGGCAAACTGCTCTACACTTGGCGCGAGCGTTTCCGCGCCACGCTGGAGCCGCTCGGCAACGATCTTTTCGCGGTCGAGGGCGTCGACGATTTCCGCTTCCGCATTATGCGCAAGGCGAGCAAGATTGCCGCGCTCGAACGCATCAACCGCGATGGAACAACCGACAGCTATGCCCGTCTCGACTGACCTCTCGACCGACCTCGACGACATCTCGTTTCTCGGGCGGCTCAGCGAGGCGCTGAGCCAGACGATCGAGGATCAGACGCGCGAGCTGTTCGATGCGGCAGGCATCGTCATCCCGGTGCGATCGTGCTCGCTGCTCACCGCGCTGCGGCAGGCGGGCGAGGCGTCGGCGGCCGAACTGGCGCGCGCGCTGGGGCAATCGCACCAGTTGGTGATCCAGAAATGCCCGGCGCTGATCCGCCTCGGGCTGATCACCCAGCATCCCGATCCGGCCGACGCGCGCCGCAAGCTGTTTCGCCTGACCCAAAAGGGTCAGGCGCAAATGGCATTGCAGGACAGCTATAGTGATGAAATTTCGGACGTGTACCGACGTCTCTTCGAAGAGACCGGCGATGTGCATGCGATGATATTGAAAACCTTGCGCGCGCTCAAAGCGCGGCCCCTTCGCGAACGCGCCGCGCCGAAGTCGCGTTAATCGAGAAACGGCGCCACCACCTCCGCCGTCACCCTGAGCGGCCGCCCGCTCGCCTTGTCGAGCAGCGCCCACACCGTCCTCGCCCGCACATGCACTTTGCCGTCAGCACCGGTAAACTCCATGAAGCGGTCGAACTTGGCGCCTTGTGGCTGGTCGGCAACCCACGTCCGCGCGGTCACCGTTTCGCCGGGGCCAAGCGCGCGCAGATAATCGATCTCGTGGCGCACCACGACCCAGATATAGGCATCCTTGTGCGCCTGCGGCGCCGCGGCATCCCAATGGCCGGTCGCGACCTGCTGGATCCACTGGACCCATACGGCATTGTTGACATGGCCCAGCTCGTCGATGGTGTCGGGGGTAGCGGTGAGCGAGAGGGTGAAGGATTTCATTTCGCGATCATAGCAATCCCTTCCCGCCTGCGGGAGGGGAGTTACGCCAGCTCCACCGTCGTCACCATATACCCCGCGTCGCGCAGCGAGGCGACCAGGCTGTCGAGATGCTCGCGGTCGCGCGCTTCGCATTCGATGTCGGTGATCAGCCCCTTGGCGGGTAGCGTGGTAAAGATGCGCTGGTGATAGATTTCGATGATGTTGACCTGTTTCTCGTCAAACAGCTTCATCACCTTGAACAGCGCGCCGGGGCGATCCTGCAACCGGATGCGCAGGCGCGCGATGCGGCCCGAGCGCGCAAGATCGCGTAGCAGCACGTTGGCGAGCAGCCGCGTGTCGATATTGCCGCCGCATAGGACCAGTCCGACCTTGCGCCCGGCAAACTCCTCGGGGTGCGCAAGCAGCGCGGCGAGGCCGGCGGCGCCCGCGCCCTCGACCACCGTCTTTTCGATCTGGAGCAACAGGCTGACCGCGCGTTCCAGATGGCGCTCGGCGACCAGCACGATGTCGTCGTTCAACTCGGCGACGCGCTTACGGGTATATTCGCCGGGTTCCTTGACCGCGATCCCCTCGGCCAGCGTGTCGCCCTCGCACGCCATATCGACGCCGTTGAGCTTGGCATACATCGACGGATAAAGTTCGGCCTGCACTCCGATCAGGCGGATGTCGGGATTGATCCCGCGCGCCGCGGTTCCCATGCCGGTGAACAGCCCGCCGCCGCCGATCGGGATGATCAGCGTGTCGATCTCCGGCACATCCGCGAGCATTTCGAGCGCCACCGTCCCCTGTCCCGCGGCGATATGCGGATGGTCGAACGGATGAACAAAGGTCAGCCCGCGTTCGACTTCCAGCTCACGCGCATGCGCATAGGCATCGTCATATTTCTCACCGAACAGGACGATTTCGGCGCCATGGCTGGCGGTTTGGTACACTTTCACCTGCGGCGTCGTCTTCGGCATCACGATGGTGACCGGCACGCCCAGCCGCTTGCCATGATAGGCCAGCCCCTGCGCGTGATTGCCCGCCGATGCCGCAATGACGCCGCGCGCGCGCGCGACCGGGTCCATCAGCAACAGCGCATTGAGCGCGCCGCGTTCCTTATACGCCGCCGTGAATTGCAGGTTTTCGAACTTCAGCCACACTTCGGCGCCGACCATTTCGGACAGCGTCTGCGAATGCAGGGTCGGGGTACGCACGATCGCGCCGTCGATGCGCGCCGCCGCCGCGCGCACATCGTCGAGGGTGATCGCCGGCAAATCGGCAGCGGACAGGGTGGGTGCGGTCGTGCTCATGATGCCGCTCGCCCTAGCCTATCTGGCGCACCGCGCAAACCATGGTTATGGACCGTCCTATGAGCGAACAAAAATTGCGCATCAGCTTCATCGGCACCGGCGTCATGGGCGGACCGATGGCGGGTCACCTTGCGAAAGCGGGCCATAGCCTCACCGTGTACAACCGCACCCGCGCCAAAGCCGACGCCTGGGTTGCTGCGCACGGCGGCGCGGCGGCAGCGACCCCCGCCGACGCCGCGCGCGATGCCGATGTCGTGCTGACCTGTGTTGGCAACGACGATGACCTCGCGCAGGTCACCCTGGGCCGCGACGGCGCGTTCAAGGCGATGCGCAAAGGCGCCCTGTTCATCGATCACACGACCGTGTCGGCACGGATCGCGCGCCAGCTGTCGGTCGAGGCCGAGGGGCTGGGCCTGCTGTGCCTCGATGCCCCGGTCTCGGGCGGTGAAGCCGGGGCGCAGAACGGCACGCTGTCGATCATGTGCGGCGGCACCAAAGCCGCCTTCGCCGCCGCCGAGCCGGTGATGCAGGCCTATGCCGCACGCATGGTCCACATCGGTGGCCCCGGCGCGGGGCAGACGACCAAGATGGTCAACCAGATCGCAATCGCGGGCGTGTTGCAGGGGCTGTCCGAAGCACTGCGTTTCGCGCAGGCGTCGAAGCTCGATACGGACAAGGTGTTCGAGGCCGTGTCGGGCGGCGCGGCGGCGAGCTGGCAGATGCTCAACCGCTGGGACACGATGGCGAAGGACGAGTTCGATTTCGGGTTCGCGGTCGACTGGATGCGCAAGGATCTGAGCCTCGCGCTCGATGAAGCGCGTTCGAACGGCGCGACGATCCCCGTCGCCGCCATCGTCGATCAATTCTACGCCGATGTGCAAAAGGCCGGACACGGTCGCCGCGACACCAGCTCGCTAATAACAAGGTTGCCGAAATGAACCGCGTTCTGCTCACCGCCCTCGCGCTCACCCTCGCCGCGCCCGCGCACGCTGACACCCTCGTCGATAACGTCAACGGCATCACCCTCGACAAGGACGGCAAGCTCGTTCGCTTCACCGGGCTCGTCATCGACAAGGATGGCAGGGTCAAGCAGCTGCTCGACCGCAAGGACAAGCGCCCCGAGCGCCCCGATTTCAAGGAGGACGGCAAGGGCCGCACCCTGATCCCCGGGCTGATCGACGCGCACGGCCATGTCATGGGGCTGGGCTTCCAGCTGATGCTTCTCGACCTTAGTGCCACCAATTCGCTCGCCGAAGCGCAGGCGGCGATCCGCAAATATGCCGCCGACAATCCCGAAATGCCGTGGATCATCGGGTCGGGCTGGAATCAGGAAAAATGGGGTCTGGGCCGTTTCCCCACCGCCGCCGATCTCGACGCTGCGGTGCCGAACCGCCCGGTCTGGCTCGAACGTGTCGACGGCCACGCGGGTTGGGCCAACACCGCCGCGATGACCGCCGCAAAAGTCACCGCCGCGAGCAAGTCGCCCGAGGGCGGCCGCATCGAAATGGCGGGCGGCAAACCGAGCGGCGTCTTCGTCGATGCCGCGATGAGCCTAATCGACAGCGCCAAGCCCAAGCCGCTGGCGCGCGACCTCGACCGAGCCTTGCTGCTCGCGCAGCAAAAGCTGCTCGAACAGGGGATCACCGCGATCGCCGACATGGGGACGTCGATCCTCGACTGGCAGGCGTTCCGCCGCGCCGGCGACAAGAAACAGCTCGCGGTCCGCATCCTCAGCTACGGCGGCGACATCGACAATATGGCGATGATCGCGGGCGGCGAGCCGACGCCGTGGCTCTACGACGACCGGCTGCGGATGGTCGGGGTGAAGCTCTACCTCGACGGCGCGCTCGGGTCGCGCGGGGCGTGGCTGAAGGCGCCGTATAGCGACGCCCCGGGCCAGACCGGCCTGCCGCTGCTTACCCCCGCGCAGCTGCGCAACAAGATGGTCCGCGCGTCGATGGACAAGTTCCAGGTGACGATCCACGCGATCGGCGACGCCGCCAATGCCGAAGCGCTCGACGCGATCGCCGACCTTACCGCCGACTTGCCCGGCGAGCGCCGCTGGCGCATCGAACATGCGCAGATCGTCGACCCCGCCGATATTCCGCGCTTCGCCAGTCTCAAGGTCATCGCGTCGATGCAGCCCGTCCACCAGACCAGCGACCGGCTGATGGCCGAAGCCCGGCTCGGCCCCGATCGCCTCAAGGGCGCCTATGCGTGGCGCAGCCTTCAGGCCGCAGGCGCCCGTATCGCCTTCGGTTCCGACGTGCCGGTCGAAAGCGCCAATCCCTTTCCCGGGCTTGCCGCGGCAATCTCGCGCACCGATGCCAAGGGCGAACCCTTTGGCGGCTGGCGCCCCGAGGAAGCGGTCAGCCGCGAGACTGCGCTCGATGGCTTCACCCGCACCGCGGCTTATGCCGGTTTTGCCGAGGACCGCATCGGCACGTTGATGCCGGGGATGCGCGCCGACTTCCTGATCGTCGAAACCGATCCGATGCTCGCCAGCCCCGACGAAATCCGCCGCATGACCCCGCTCGAAACCTGGATCGGCGGCTACCGCTATTACAAGAAAGAGGCCTCCGGTGGCGGGCGGTAACGCCCCCAGCCGCCGCGCGCTGCTGACCGGCCTCGCTGCACTGCCCGTCGCGGCCACCGCGGCAGCGGCCGAGCGCAAGTCGAAGAAACGCAAACCCGCCAAGCCCAAGGTCCAGCATGTCGATGTCGCGATCATCGGCGCCGGGGTGTTCGGCGCGTGGACGGCGTGGCATTTGCTGCGCGCAGGAAAGACGGTGCGCCTGTTCGACGCCTATGGCGCGGGACATGCCCGCGCGTCGTCGGGCGGCGAGAGCCGCGTCATCCGCATGGGTTACGGCGCCGATACCATCTATTCGGAGATGGCGCGCGAATCCTTGCCCTATTGGAAGGCGCTCTCCGACACCGCCAGCGCGCCGATCTTTCACAACACCGGCGTGCTGTGGTTCGGTCCGCAAGGCGATCCCTATACCGCGCAGTCGCTGGCATGGCTGCAAGCGAACCGCGTCGGTCACGAGCATGGCGACGTAGCTTGGTTGCAAAACAAGTACCGCCAGATCCAATTTTTTCAGGGCGAAACCGGCATTCTCGAAACCGAATGCGGCGCCCTGATCGCGGGACGCGGGGTGCAGGAAGTGATCGCTGACGCCCAGATCGCGGTCGAGCGCGTCGTCATGCCTGCCCCCTTGCTGTCCAAACGGATCAAGCGCCACTCGCTGCCCGACGGCGGCACCGCCGACCATCTCGTCTATGCCGTCGGCCCCTGGCTCGCCGAACTGTTCCCGCAGCAGTTGATGCACAAAATCGTCGCGACGCGGCAGGAGGTCTATCATTTTGGCGCACCGCAAGGCGACACGCGCTTCGCCCCGCCCGAGCTGCCCGTGTGGGCCGACAACAGCAACAACGGCATCTTCTATGGCATCCCCGACATCGAAGGCGCCGGGTTCAAGATCGCGATCGACCGCCACGGCCCGGTGGTCGACCCCGACACGATGGAACGGCAACTGACCCCGGCGGGGATTGCCGAAGTGCGCGCCTACATCGCGCGCCGTTTCCCCGGCCTCGCTTCGGCGCCGCTGATCGGTGGGCGCGTCTGCCAATATGAGAATAGCTCGAACGGCGACTATCTGATCGATCGCTTTCCGGGGCAGGAGCGCGTCTGGCTGGTCGGCGGCGGGTCGGGGCACGGGTTCAAGAACGGCCCCGCGGTGGGCAAGCGCGTCGCGGCGCATATCCTTGATGCCAAGCTGGCGGTCGAACCGCGCTTCAGCTTTGCGACCAAGGGGACCGTGGCGGCGCGGACGGTGTTTTGATGCCCAGCGAGAACCTCTCTTTCCGTTCGTGTCGAGCGACGTCGAGACACGCTGCGTTTGCGCACGCCTTCACGTGTCTCGACTTCGCTCGACACGAACGGACAAGAGGGAAATGAAACTCACCGACTGCCACAATATCGACGACTTCCGTGCGCTGGCAAAACGCCGCCTGCCTTGGCCGGTGTTCGACTATATCGACGGCGCCGCCGACGACGAAGTCACCCGCCGCCGCAATCGCGCTGCGTTCGACGATTGCGACCTCATCCCGCGCGTCCTCGCCGGGGTCGAAAGCGTCGATATGAAAACGACGCTGTTCGGCCGCGAAATGGCGATGCCGCTGTTCCTGTCCCCCACCGCGCTCCAACGTCTGTTCCACTGGCAGGGCGAACGCGCCGTGCTGCGCGCCGCCGCGAATGCCGGGACGATGGCGGGCATCTCCAGCCTCGCGACGATCAGCCTTGCCGAAGCAGGCGCGCTCACCGATGGCCCCAAGCTGTTCCAGCTGTATGTCCACAAGGATGAAGGGCTCAATCGCGCGATGCTCGACGCCGCCCGCGCCGCGAAATTCGACGCCGTCGCGCTGACGGTCGACACGATCGTCGGCGGCAACCGCGAACGCTGTCTGCGCTCGGGCTTCACCTCGCCGCCGCGCTTCACGCCGGACAATATGCTGAGCTACGCCGCCAAACCCGGCTGGGGGCTCAACTATGTCCTCCGCGAAAAATTCAGCCTGCCCAACTTGGCGACGCATGTCTCCGAAGGATCGAGCGTCCCCAAATCGGTCGCCGACTATTTCACCACGATGCTCGACCAGAGCCTTGACTGGAACCGCGCCGCGGCGATCCGCCAGCAATGGGACGGCCCCTTCTGTCTGAAAGGCATCGTCGCGGTCGAAGACGCCCGCCGCGCAGTCGAGATCGGCGCCACCGCAATCATGGTGTCGAACCATGGCGGGCGTCAGCTCGATGGCAGCCGCGCGCCGTTCGACGCGCTCGCCGAAATCGTCGATGCGGTCGGTGACAAGATCGAGGTGATCTGCGACGGCGGCATCACCCGCGGCACCCATGTGCTGAAAGCGCTGTCGGTCGGCGCCAAGGCTTGCTCGGGCGGCCGCCTTTATCTCTACGCGCTCGCCGCGGCGGGCGAGGATGGAGTGAGCCGCGCGATCGCACTGCTGCGCGCCGAGATGGAGCGGGGGATGAAATTGATGGGGGCCAAAACACTGTCGGATCTCGGCCCGCACAATCTGCGCTGGCGGTAGTCCAATCCTCCCTGTCGCGCAGCGATGGGGAGGTGGCAGTCCGCAGGACTGACGGAGGGGCTTTGACGCGACGTCGCT
>JAESFK010000064.1_pt1 | contig 126314 bp, 115 predicted proteins | sample 9269391 | NCBI WGS metagenome assembly JAESFK01 (sample SAMN14506231, study PRJNA617097) | algae metagenome | isolation source: Drouetiella hepatica UHER 2000/2452 and co-occurring heterotrophs from... | place: Slovakia: Slovak Paradise National Park, Hrabusice, Kosice Region | collected... | reverse complement strand
TAATCGCCTTCTGGGTTTGCCACGCGATTTGGATGAGTTTGACCCGCTTTTTAGCAATACCGGGAACTTCGATCAACCGCTCGATGTGATGCTCGATGATGTCGAGGGTTTCCAGCCCAAAGTGCGCCACAACTCGTTTGGCGGTGACCGGACCCACCCCCTTGATCAACCCACTGCCCAGATATTTCTCAATGCCCGTCAGCGTGGCGGGCTTGGTTTCCCGATACTGCGTTACCTGAAACTGTTGACCATACTGGGGATGCTCTCGCCAGATTCCCTGCATCTGCAGAGTTTGCCCTGCCTGAATCGTGGCAAAGCTACCGACGATCGTCACGAGTTCACGGGTGCGAGGGGCTTTGAGCCGCGCTATGGTGTAGCCTGACTCCTCGGAATGGTAGGTGATGCGCTCTACTACTCCTTGTAGGGGTTCAATCGGGGGCTGCGCGTTCATCGCCGGTTGCTGTTGCATAGTACAAATTTACAGCACTATTAACGGTGTGAACCCGTTTCCCATCCCTACGATCGTCGTTTGGACTAAGCTTAAACCCGTGGGTCGATCGGTCTTCCACTCATTATGACTATATCCAGCATCTCATTGAGCCACACGTTCAAGATTTAGCGATTATCTTAAAAGTCAAGCGGGAAGGATACCTTTTTCGGGCTTAGAATCTCCAGCGGGAGGCACCCAAGCCTTTCCCTGCTTTACGATTGCATTTTTTGTAACAGTGCCCAGTTTGCTATGGTTCAGCAATTAAATTAAAAGAGTCAGTTTTTCAGGCTTACCCGCTACTAGTTTCAATTATGATTCATGACTTGCAATTCCAAAGAATCTGTCAGGCTCAAAAAGTTGGGTCGATCGCCCTAATGAGCTTCGTCATTTTTAGCGCAGCTTTCCAGACCATTGCCCAACCGATTGCGATCGCCAGCACTTCAACTGATCGAGCCATTACCGCACAACTCAATGACTCTCAATTCTTGACCAACGGATTACCTCAGCAGGTTGTCCGGCGAGTTCGACGAGATTTAGCCCAGCGCTTCAATCTAGCTCAGCGCGACTTAAAAGTGGTTAACTCTGGCCGAGAAACTTGGTCAGATAGCTGCTTGGGCTTGGCAGCACCCAACGAACGCTGCGCAATGGCAACCGTTGAGGGCTGGCGCATTGAAATCACCAACGGGCAGCAAAACTGGATTTACAGAACTGATCTGAGAGCACAAGTGATCAAGTTGGAAGCAGGAAATAGGTCTGAGTTACCTCCGCAGGTTGTTGAGCGTCTGTTTGAGACGATCGCACGCCAAGCTAACGTTCCAGCCAGCACCCTGAAAGTGATAGAATCTCAACCCAGAACCTGGGACGGGTGTATGGGAATTTTTGAACCCAGACGCGCCTGCACTCAAATTGCCATTTCTGGCTATCGCGTGATTGTAATGGGCGATCGGCAAAGCTGGGTTTACCATGTCAATCAAGATGGCTCACAGATTGTGCAAAATGCGACCGCTAGTGGCAGTGGCATCAGCATTACACCGTCCTTTACAGCGAGTGAGGCACAGCCACCTCTCCCAATTCAAGATACTATCTTCCAGATGACTGTGTCTGGCGGGTTAAGAGGCGACACGACTGAGACAGTCCTCACCTCAGAGGGAATTCTGTACCGTAGAAGTACAGGCATGCGCGCTTCGGTCATCTCCGAGCCAACCCTGATTAAACGCCTTTCGTCACTAGAACTACAGCAGTTTCAACACCTACTACAGCAACAAAGATTTCCAAATCTTGATGGCATGAAGTATTTAACGTCCGCTGCACTGGCTGATTATCCAACAACCGTTGTACAGACTACGAAGAGCACGGTGGCTTATATTGATCTAGAACAGAACCAGCTTCCTCAGTCGTTACAGACTATTATTCAAGCATGGAATCAGTTGCAATGAGTAGCGCAACGGTCCTACTAGCGCGGGAAACTTAATTTGCTGGGTCAGGATCACAAATTAATTAACTTGTAATAGTTTTTTGGAAGTGTCGCGCGGAGCGCGACACTTCCAAAAAACTATTGGATTTTGTTTTGTACATGATCCTAAGCCCCTACCCCAGATCGGTTGTACAGGTTACTTCATCCACGATCCTTAGCCAAATCGCCTCAGATCTGAACCAGAAAACTCATCCAGGGTTATCCTATAAATCCTGTTGCGTTCTGTCCCATTTTTATGGATCGTTTTTTCACCGTCGAGGTTCTTTCTCAGTCAGCAAATCCTCAGCAGCTCATCTATGCGGCTATGCATCAGGACTATGCTGAAGGCTTTGTCTGGGCAGAGCGCGATCGCTTCCCCGATGAAGACAAGGCAGGCGATCTGGTGGTCAGAAACCTGCTTTCTGGCAACCGAGGGCATTACGGCCCCCTAGAGCATCCGCAAATTGTCCTCAACTGCGGCTTTTTTCCCCACTCCACCATGCAGCAGATCCGGACTCACCGGGTGGGAATTTCTTTCGATGTTCAATCTTTCCGTTACACGGGCAGCCGGATTACGGACGTAGTGGAGGGCAAGCGCGATATTGAGGAGGTGTTCTACCTACGTCCGTTAGGGGCATACACCGATCGCCAGGGCAAACGCTATGAGTACACCGAAGAAATTCGGCAGCAGGATGTGGAATGGTGCCTTGCCGCCTGCAAGCGCTATCAAGAGCGGATTCATCAGGGCTTCTCCGAGGAACATGCGCGGGGCATTATTCCTTTTGACGTGCGGCAGCATTGGGTGATGTCGGCAAACGTCCGATCGCTCATGCACCTGCTCGACCTGCGTTGGAAGCTAGATGCCCAGCTAGAAGCTCAGCAGCTTTGCGAACTAATCTGGAATTCTTTCGAGAAATGGACTCCAGCGATCGCCCAGTGGTATGAGAGCAATCGGGCAAAGAAAGCCCGTCTTGCCCCATGAGGTGATGCTCTAGACATGTTGTTGATTTTTTTGAAACACTACTCCCCATAAGACAGTTCGGCGTTGCTAGAATCGCGTTGCTAGAATCCTTGTTTTACTAGCCAGAGCCGATCTTCAGGTTTACCTGGATTCTCGTCTTCGTCTTGGCAGAGCAGCAGCAGTCGGGAGCCGCGTTTTTCTAAAAGGTTCTTGAGGCGATCGGAGGGATTGAGCAGAAACACAGAGCCATATCCTGCGGCAATCTTGAGCCTCCTGGGACTGGTGATCAGCTGAAACTTGACATCTGGCTTCAGCTCGTAGCTAAAAGACAAAATATCTTCAGTCTGATCATCACTAATCACCAGGGGGCGATCGGCGTGATTAATGAACCCAGCCGCCACCGGATAATAGCCGCTCTTGCGAATGCTTTTGCTCCAGCCCACCTGAGTTTGAGTGTTAACGGCACAGGCAAGCGTGCCGCTGACAATCAGCAGAATCAAAACCATTCGCCCAAGCTTCTGTCCCCAAGTCTTTGCCGCGGCCTGAGTCGCAAAAAGATGGGCAAAAGCAATTTGAATTCCTAGATAGGCGGGAATCAGATAACGAATCCGCAGCGATCGCTCCCCCCCCATCAGTAGATCGGGCAATGCCAGCGCCAGAAACGGTACCGCAATCAGGCAGAAAATAAATGCCCAGGTGCGTCGCTGCGTTTTGCGGCAGAGCCAGTAAAGAGCGGCGATCGTCAAGACAACCAGCAGCAAATTATAAGAACCGAGTTCGCCGTTGATAAACACGCGGTTGATATTCAAAAACCACTGATCCAGCAAATAGCTCAGAGGGTACTTGCGCGTTGTGGCGATGGTGGCGGCATTGACTTGTTCAATGTGGCTGAGCAGCAGCACGAGCCAAGGCACAAATGCCAGCACTCCCCCCAGCGTTGCCCACAGATACGGCAATATCAGGCTTCGGCGCTTGGGCAGAATCGCCACATACAGTCCCTGTGCGATCGCCACCAAGGCAAACAAAAGCTGGGTGTAGAGTCCAAGGGCGATCGTCACGCCATACACCATCCAGCGATTGCGGCTCGGCGATCGCATTGCCCACAGCAGCACCGCGCTCGACAGAAGCGTTGTGACCGTCCACAGGCTGTAGGGACGAGCCTCCTGAGAGTACAGCACATGCAGCGGCGAAATGGCAGCTAGCGCCAGCGCAACCCACCCTACGGCACTATCTTTAAACAGCTCACGACAGAGCCAAAATAAGCAGGGAAACACCAGCAGGCTAATGACTGCGGAAAGACTGCGAATTGTGGTTACAGAATAACCGAAAGTCTCTGTCCACACCCGCGCCAACACAAAATAGAGGGGCGTGTGCTCAGCGTTACCTTTCAGAGCATTAAAGGTATCGCCCCAACTCGCCTCACCCGGACGCTGAAATTGCTGCAACTCATCTAGACCGATCGCCCTGCCCTGAGAGCCATCTTGGTAGACTGTCTGAATAAATTCAGTCTTGGTATGTCCCGACATCCGTAGCGATGTGCGAGCTTCATCCAGCCAATAGACTTTTTCATCAAGGTGGTAAAACCGGAAAAAGGTGCCCAAGATCAACAGGGCGATGGCAATATATTTCAGCATATTTTGCATCAAGGGAGTCGCTTCAGAGAATGGTTAAGCTGCTGCGCCAGCCTTCTTCCTCAGCTTCTTCCTCAGTATTCTCCCAAGGCTTCCACCGCCTGACGGTAGGCAACGATCGCAAACTCATGCTGATATTCTTTTAAGGTATAAAGAATCACATTCGAGAGATCTTGAGACACGATCGCTCGAATCTCAACTGGAGTTGCGGTGTGAGTTTCGACTCTGGTTTCTGTTGTAGTCTCGCCGCCGTCTTCAGACGCAACCTCCACCAGTCTTGGACACCGTCCTTCGCCCGACACTTCTGTGATCGTATAGCTTTTTACCTTGAGATTTTTCAACAGAGTCACAATGCTGTCTTTCAACACTGTTTCAGTGGCGATCGTGACTAGCGTTGCGGGTTGAACTAGAGAAACTTGCTCAAAATCTAACATTAGGGACGCACAATGTAATCAGAAGAAATTGGATCTAGCTTACCAGCCGCCACTAGCGCTTGATGAATAACAGCTGAAATTTCGGCTCGCGTAATCGGCTGGTTAGGATTCAAAGCATCTACAGCGGGATAATTCACCACCATCCCCGACTCGGTCGCTGAAGCAGCAACAGGCACAGCCCAAGCGGGAATCTGAGCGCTGTCCTGGTAGCGCTTGACCACATCTGCTGGGGCTGTAGACTGCGATACGTTCAGACCGCTCACTAGGGAAGCTAACACCTGCACCCGCGAAATCGGCTGGCTCGGCTGAAACGTTTCATCGGGATATCCCTTCAAAAATCCAGCTTTCACGGCGGTATCGATCGCTGGGACAGCCCAAAAATCGCCCGGAATATCTCTGAACGCGATCGGGTTTTGGGTAGCTGCCGACTGAAAAATCGTTTCAATTATCGCGGCATACTGCGATCGATTGACGGTTTCATCAGGCTTAAAGGTGCCGTCTGAAAACCCAGTGACAATGCCCCGCTGCGCCAAGGCTGTAATAAACGGGTATGCCCAGTAGTCGGTAGGCACATCCGAAAATTCAACAGCCGTCTTTGCCTCTGGAACTACAAGGACAGGAGGTGGAGCAATGCTGAGGGGCGAGGTCGAAGGAGCCACCACTGCGGGAGAAACGACAGCGGGAGCTACAACTACCGGGGCTACAACCGCCGGAGCCACTGCGGGAGAAACGGCAGCAGGAGAAATACCGGGGCTAGGAACGGCGACTTGAGGCGATCGTCCGTCTTGAATCCTGGCAGGTGAGGGAGTTTCAGAAGTTGGGCTGGCATTTCCATCAGGAGAGACCAATCCCCTAAGCAGGGAATCATCTGCTCCTAGTGAAGGAACTGCCTGTCCCCCTTGCACTAGATCTGCTTCCTTTTGGCTTAGCCCCCACCAAAGAATCGCGCCAACTGCACCAAAGGCAACCAGCATAGCAATGGCTTCGTCAAATCCTAGGTCACGATTACGGGCACGGCGATCGGCGGGAGGTGGGTTAGTCATAGCTATCTTTTCAGCAATACCCTGACAAGTTTAGTTTAATGCGTAGCCTACCATTTGTTTAGTCTAATACTCATTGCTAAGCCTAATACTCAAGTTGTTCCAGGGTTGCTCGGTTATGGGGCAGATATTTTTTGAGAGCCGCGCTTCGCGCGGCTCTCAAAAAATATCTGCCCTGCTTCCATCGCTATCTCGGTATGCCGTCTCTTGGAGAAATCTGCTGCAATCCAATAGCTCAGCGGCTATACAGCTTTGTCAGGTGCGACAGCCGATCGCTCACCGCCTGAGTGAGCAGTTCTGACTGGGTAAACCGCCAGCGCCACTGACCCTCGTTAATGCTGGGGTCATTCATCCGTGCCCGACCATCCAAGCCCAAGAGATCCTGTAAAGGAATCACGGCAAGGTCGGCAACGGAAGCCAGCGCCAAATGAATAAACTCCCAGTTAATCTCTTGCACCTCTTCGGCAGAGCTATAGCCCAGATATGCCGCCACATGCTGCTTTTCAGCCGCCGATGCCGTTGTCCACCAGCCGATCGCCGTGTCATTGTCATGGGTGCCGGGATAGACCACGCAGTTGTGGACATAGTGATGGGGCTGATAGGCATTCTCAGAGCCGTGGCCAAAGGCAAATTGCAGAATTTTCATGCCGGGGAACTGGAAGCGATCGCGCAATGCCTCTACTTCAGGAGTGATAATGCCCAAATCCTCTGCCATCACAGGCAAGCTGCCTACCGAAGCTTCTAGAACCTCGAAGAATTTGGCATCTGGCCCTTTGAGCCATTCGCCTTTCATGGCAGTTGTTTCTCCAGCGGGCACCTGCCAATAAGCTTCAAAGCCCCGGAAGTGATCGACCCGGACGATATCGACGTACAGCAGAGTTGCCTTGAAGCGGTTAATCCACCAAAGGAAATTGGTCTGCTCTAGCTTGTCCCAGTCATAGACCGGATTGCCCCAAAGCTGCCCCGTGGCGCTGAAGTAATCGGGCGGCACCCCCGCCATGAATGCTGGATCGTAGGTTTCTGGATCAAGCTTGAAGTTCTCAGGACTTGCCCAAACATCTGCACTGTTGTGGCACACGTAGATCGAGACATCGCCCACGATCAGGATATCTTTGCCGTTGGCGTAAGCCCGCAGATTCGCCCACTGGCTAAAGAACTTAAACTGCAAGAACTTTTGGAAGCGGATGCTGTCCTGCAATTTCTCAGTCTGCTCCTTGAGCGCCAGCGGATCTCGACGCGCGATCGCCGCTTCCCACTGGTTCCAGGGCTTATAGTCATGGGCTTCTAGCAGCGCCATGAATAGCACAAAGTCATCCAGCCACCAGGCTTGCTCCTGGCAAAACTTCTCGTAGTCTGGCGTGGGCTGAAAGCGATCGAAAGCCTGCTGTAAATATTTGAACTTGTGAGGAATGACCTGATCGAACTGGACGCGGCTATAGGCTGAATTAGCTGCATCCGTGTCAGGCAGAGGCACTAGCGCTTCGCTATCTAGCAATCCTTCTGTAGCTAACTGCTCCAGGCTAATCAGCAGCGGATTACCCGCAAAAGTGCTGAAGTTCATAATGTAGGGCGAGTGTTCATATCCAGTCGGCCCTAGAGGCAAAATCTGCCAGAGTTTTTGACCACTTCGCGCCAGAAAATCCACAAATTCATAGGCGGATTTTCCTAAGTCGCCAATGCCAAACTGTCCGGGGAGACAGGTGGGATGGAGCAATACACCGCTAGCACGTTGAAAAGTCACAATAATTCCTGCCTCACAATAATTCTTGTTTAGGGGATATCTTAGGTTATGTTAGATTTCCAAGGATTCAATCAGACTCGATCTGTAGAGATAAACCTACAGATTGAGAGCCGCAAAAATAGAAGCGTAGCTAATTTGACACGAAGATTGTCTCGTACGGATTAGTTAAATCCGAGAAGAGATTCAGCGCTTAGCCTGCGAGTTTGCTAGGGGCAAGAAGTAAACAACCTGACTCATAAATTTGATCGGATGATCAGATGAGCGCGATCGAATCCATAAGTCAAGCCTATTGCAGCCCAATGTAAAGCGATGTGATTTCCATCTTATTTATAAGTCTTGCTTGATAAGGATTACGTCAGCAACACATCACAAATTTACGAAGATCAAGTAAAGGTTCCCCACAATTCCGAGTTTATTCGGAATTATCTTCCTAAAATCAATATGAGGAAGTGCATTCGACACTACAAAATTGGTCGAATTGAGTCAGGATTTGCGGGTACGAACTTACTCCAACTTCATATCAGCAAATTCGGAACAGCCCTTACTTTTAGCTTTTAGGATTTCTCATAAACTTAACTCTGCGCATCCTGCTGAAGCGCAGACGCAATCGTTTAACTCATGAGTTCAGCTTATGAGCTAGACAGTTAATGAGGTTGACTCACGCATTCACCTTTTTACGAATAGGGAAACCCATTTGCGTGAGGTAACTCATTCATAATGGATCTAGCTTTCTGTAAAACTTAGATACATTCCTACGCTTCTCAATCCCCACGCAACTCGCACAATTGGGACAAACTTGTACCCCCTGGAATCCGAACGACACCATGCAAAAGCCAACCTTAAACGATGATCCGCTCTGGTTCAAAGATGCCATCATTTACGAAGTCCCGGTCAAAGCCTTCGCAGACAGCGATGCCGACGGCATTGGCGACTTTCGAGGACTCACCGAAAAGCTGGATTACATTCAGGACTTGGGTGTTACCGCGATTTGGATTCTGCCCTTCTTTCCTTCGCCGCTCAAAGATGATGGTTACGATATTGCTGACTACATCACCGTTAACCCCATCTATGGGAATCTCGAAGACTTCCATACCTTCCTAGATGCAGCCCACCAGCGCGGTATTCGCGTCATTATTGAACTAATTGTCAACCACACCTCCGATCAGCATCCCTGGTTTCAACGGGCACGCAAGGCATTACCTGGGAGCAGCGATCGCGATTTTTACGTCTGGACAGACAACCCCGAAACCTACAAGGGCGTACGGATCATCTTTAAGGATTTTGAAACCTCTAACTGGAGTTGGGACCCCGTTGCCCAAGCCTATTACTGGCATCGATTTTACTCCCACCAGCCCGACCTCAACTATGAGCATCCTGAGCTGCAAAAAGCCATCTTTGATGTCGTGGACTTTTGGCTAGAGATGGGTGTGGACGGTCTGCGTATGGATGCCGTGCCCTACCTGTATGAGCTAGAAGGCACCAACTGCGAAAACCTGCCCCGCACGCATGTCTTCCTGAAGCAGCTTCGCGCCCATGTGGATAGTAAGTTTCCCAACCGGATGCTGCTTGCCGAAGCCAATCAGTGGCCTGAAGATGCCGCCGCCTATTACGGCGAGGGGGACGAATGCCACATGAACTTCCACTTTCCGCTGATGCCGCGTCTATTCATGTCACTGCAAATGGAGGACAGCTTTCCGCTGATCGACATTATTCAGCAGACTCCGCAGATCCCTGACAACTGCCAATGGGCGCTGTTTTTGCGCAACCATGACGAGCTGACCCTAGAAATGGTGAGTGACGAAGACCGAGACTATATGTATCGCGTCTATGCCCAAGATCCCCAGGCAAGAATCAACCTTGGCATTCGCCGCCGTCTGGCTCCGCTGCTGGGCAACAACCGCCGCCGGATTGAGCTGCTCAATAGCCTCCTGCTCTCGCTTCCAGGTACACCTGTGCTGTACTACGGTGATGAGATTGGCATGGGCGACAACTTTTATCTGGGCGATCGCAACGGAGTCCGCACCCCCATGCAATGGAGCGCCGATCGCAACGCTGGGTTCAGCCGCGCCAATCCGCAAAAGCTGTTTTTGCCGACGATCGTTGACCCTGAGTATCACCATGAGACGGTGAATGTGGAGGCACAGCGAGCGAATCCTAACTCGCTCTGGTGGTGGATGAAGCGGCTGATCGGCATTCGTAGCCGCTATCAGGCATTTGGGCGCGGCACCTTTGAGCTGCTCTATCCCGAAAATCGCAAGGTGCTGACCTTTATTCGCACCTATGAGGGAGAGCATATTTTGGTGGTGGCGAACCTGTCCCGATTTGTCCAGGCAGTCGAGCTGGATCTGTCGGCATTTAAAGGCGCAACCCCCGTCGAGATCTTTGGACGCACTTCCTTTCCAGCGATCGGCGATGCCCCCTACTTCCTCAGCATTGGTCCCCATGCTTTCTATTGGTTTACGCTACAGCACCAGCCCAGTGTGTTGAGTGCCAGCACGCCGCGATCGCTCCCCACTGTCGGGGTGAACGGCGACTGGCAGGATGTTTACAGCCGCGCTGAGTCCAAAAAGGCTCTAGAAGCGATGTTGCCAGACTATCTCATGGGCTGTCGCTGGTACAACAGCCAGGGTAGAACCATCCAGACTGCCAACATTCTGGATGCCATTGCCGTAGAACCTGCCTTGCAGGAAAATAGCCGTTCCAAAAAAGAGAAGGTTGCGAAGGAAGAGTTTAGCCCGGTTATCCCCAACGCCTACGACATTGTGCTGGTGAAAGTGGACTACACCGAAGGGATTGCCGATACCTTTGTGCTGCCTCTTGCCTATGCGGAAGGCAGCGATGGCACTGCCCAAGGCGACACCGCGATCGCCTATCTGCAAGGCAAAAATCATGCAGGCGTTTTGTTTGATGCCCTGGCCGATAAAGAGTTTTTGGCGATTCCCCTAGAAGCGATCGCCCACAAGCTCCGGTTCAAAGGCAGCTTTGGAGAAATTACCGCCACCCAAACCGAAATCTTTCAGCAGCTCTGGGTTGATCAGACAGCTCAAGCTCAGAAACAGGCGCAACCTGCAACAACGCTTGCCTCTAGCGCCCCCTCTACTTCTCTTGAGCCGCACCTGCTCCGGGATGAGTACAGCAATGCTTTGACGGTATACGGCGATCGCTTTTTCCTCAAGCTATTCCGCCGTGTTGAGGAATGCATCAACTCTGACTTAGAAATTGGGCAGTTCCTCACCCAATATGCCAGTCAGCCCGACTCCACCATGGCCGAGCACGTTGCGCCGATCGCGGGTTTCCTGGAATATCGCCGCAAAGGGTCAGAACCGATGACGGTTGGCATTTTGCAGAAATATATCCCTGACACGCGCGATGCCTGGTCGTACACGCTGGACAGCTTGCGGGACTGCTTTGAGCAGGTGATGACCAAACAGATTGACATTGGCGAAATTTCTCTGCCGCCTGCCCAGCTCCTGTCGGCGCTGACCGTCGAAATTCCGCCCATGGCATACGACATCATGGGCACGCTTCTCAGCTCGGTGGAGCTATTGGGACAGCGCACGGCTGAGCTGCATCTGGCATTGACTTCTAACATCGAGAATCCCAGCTTTGCGCCAGAGGAGTTTTCTTCGTTCTACCAGCGATCGATCTACCAGTACATGCGCAACCAGTCGGGTCAAACGTTTTTGTTGCTGAAGAAGCACCTCAAGCATCTGCCTGTCGATGTCCAGCCCCAGGCACGACTGGTGCTGAATCAGCGAGAGCAGATTTTAGGACGGTTCAAGCTGATCTTAGACCAGCCGATCACCGCTATGCGCGCCCGCTGCCACGGCAACTACCATCTGGAAGAGCTGCTGTACACGGGCAAAGATTTCATCATCGTGGACTTTGAGGGCGAACCCAACCGTCCTTTGAGCGAACGCCGGATGAAGCGATCGCCCTTGCGAGACATTGCCGGAATGCTGGAATCTTTCTACTATGCCTGCCGGGTTGCCCTGCGGCGAGAGATCGAGAGTGGACTGGTGCGATCGGAGAATTTGCCGCTGATGGAGCAGTGGGCGCAGTTCTTTTACTCGTGGACAAGCTTGTTATTCGTAAAACAATATCTGGCGACCACCGGAGAGGCGGCTTTCTTACCCAAGACGCAGCTTGAGCTAAAAGTTCTGCTGGATGCTTATCTCTTGGAAAAGGCGGTATACGAACTCGACTACGAGATGCGAAACCGTCCTGACTGGGTAGAGATTCCGCTTCAGCGAATTTTGGAGCTATTAGAGGCTTCTAAGATGGGCTTCTAGAATAGCTAGATTGTAGTAGGTAGATGACTTTCAGGAAGCAGTACGCTACTTCCTGAAAGTCACAAGGGTGCTTGATTTTTGGAGCAAGAAGGTGTTGCATCAATCCCTCAATTACCCTTTGCCTTCTTTAACAGAGGCGATCGCCCCCATCAAACACAATTTCATAAGTTAGCGCTGGGTTCATCCGCCGCAGCACTTTCACATAATCCTCGGCATCGTTGCGTTTGCGAAAGCGGGCTATCAGGGCATATTGCAGCTTGGGCAAGTGCTGAATCACGCACCAAGGAGACAGGCTATCCCGATAGATCATCGGTGTGCCTCCGCTGGTGGTCTGTCAAGGATTAACTGACGTGCTGGGGGAGAGGGGGAAAGGGGTGGATGGGTGGATGGGTGGATGAGAGGGGGAAAGGGGTGGATGGGTGGATGGGTGGATGAGATCTTCATCTACCCATCCACCCATCCACCCGCTAACTATTACGCGACTAACCACTACTCTTGGCGCAAGAATTGGCGCAAGAATTGGCGCAAGACAAAGCTCCGCCCTCGCAGGCGACTGCATTCCTGATATCATGAAGCTACCTCCCGTCATGGGAATATGCGCGATCGCTCTCCAGTTTTCCAGGCTAAGAGGAGCGATCGCTTTTGATGTTGTTCATTCATTAAACGATGCAATTGCATCGCTGTCAATATAAAAATGGGGCTAGTTAGGCTACGGATCAAAGAACTTGCTGAGACGAAAGGCTGGACGCTCAAAGAAGTTTCAGATCGCTCTGGAGTTGCCTATAGCACCGTCAGAAGCTATGTTCGGCGTGACAAAATGGCGATGATTGACTATGCCGCAGTTCAAAAGATTGCTAGGGCGTTTGAGGTGGCGATCGAGGATTTGGTTGAGGTGTTGGAAGAGTAGGGGCGATCGTCAGACTTAAAACTTATGGAGGCACAGCCACGGGAAGTAATCTTATACGTGACAGCAGACGATACCTGTCCCTTTGAACTCTGGTTAAACGCTCTACGAGATAGGCAGGCGAGAGCTAGAATCAAGAAACGGCTTGATCGAATTGAACTAGGCAATCTGGGTGACTTTAAGCCTGTTGGCGAAGGGGTCATGGAACTCAGAATTGACTATGGATCAGGTTATCGAGTTTACTTTGCCCAAGCAAAGGCAACAACTGTTCTTTTGCTCTGTGGTGGAGATAAAAGTACGCAAGATCAAGATATTTATCGGGCAAAGCAGTACTGGGCAGATTTTCAGAAGAGGCAAAATGCCAATCCATAAAAGCTATCATTCTTACCTGATTGAATCCCTGAAAGACCCGGCGGAGGCGGCTGCTTACCTGGATGCCGTCCTAGAAGATGGCGAGTTTGAGCCTATTTTATTGGCATTGAAAAATGTGGCAGAAGCCCGTAGAAGTCTGATTGACGCTGCGAATGTAGCTGATTGGGAGAACTGCTACCAATTGCTTGCTCAAGGAGAAACGCTAGGACTGCCAGCGATCGCACTTCTCTTAAGTCAATTGGGGTTAAAACTATCTGTAACCGTTAAGCAAGAGCAGGTCGCATAGTCGTAGTCGTGTGGCAGGTCACTCGAAGCTCCACTGTCAACGAAATGACAAGATGAAAAGTTACCATATCAACATTTTCTATAGCGAAGCCGATCAGGGATACATTGCCGATATTCCTGACCTCAAATACTGCTCAGCCTTTGGAGATACCGAAGAAGAAGCGCTCCGAGAAGTTTTGCAAGCAAAAGCCGTTTGGCTGGAAACTGCGGCAGTAGAGCATAAACCCATTCCTGAGCCAAAATATCGTCCTGCGATCTATCAAATTGCTTCTTAGCGATCGAGATTGGGGTGAAGTGTTGGCAGAGTAGGGGTGAGCACTCTAAAAAATTCAGCGTTGAGGTTTGAAGATTCAGCGTTGAGGTTCGGAGATTCAGCGTTGAGTCTCTGACATTCGGCGTTGAGGTTTGGAGACTCGGCATTGAGGCTTAGAGACTCAGCGTTGAGGTTCGGAGGCTCGGCGTTGAGGTTTGGAGACTCGGCGTTGAGTCTCTGAGATTCGGCGATCGAGCTAAAATCATCGGCGTTGAGGTTTGGAGGGTCATGGTTGAGGCTTGGGCGATCGAGCTTCACCTTATTTCTTTCCATCTTTTTCTGCCTGGAGGAGTTTGAGGATGTTGTTGTCCAGCAGGGTGAAGATTTGGGTTGTGCCTTGAGTCCAGGTTGAGGTGCAGGTGTCGAAGAGACGGGTTTGCTGAGGGGAGAGATCGTCTTGTTGATTGGAAAGCCAGAAGCAAACGCTGCCAGAGAGCAGAATATAGCCGTTGGCAGTGAAGAAGATTAGGAGGAAGATTCGCAGGAGACTTTGGGCGATCGGTTTCATAGCGCTGGTGGGTTGAGTGACTAATGTTGATGTGTTTAGCTTCTCAAGAACGCCTCAAACCAGGGTCAGAATCAACGTTCGGCTTGTTGTCAGAGTGTCAGATCTGACAGAATTGACAGAACGGAATTGTAAACACCCATGGCAACTCGATCGCTCCAAGCCTCGACCGCAGGAATTCAGGCAATCAAAAAGGCGCTAAAGCGAAAGTCAGGTGGACAAACTTACCTTGCTGGTGCGGTCGGTTGCTCTCGCCAAACAATTTGGAGCCTGCTCCAAGGAAACGCGACCGACTTTGATTTTTTTACGGCAGCTTGCGCTGAACTAGAGCTGAACTGGGAGGAGATTGCCGAGCCAGAAGAAACAGAACCAGAGCAACCCGAAGCCGATCGCATTGCTGCCCTAGTTCAAGCAACTCGTGAGCAAGTGCGATCGTCCATTCAGCAGCAATGTGGCACGATGCGAGTGCTAGACATGACGCAGCCGATCGCCCTCACGGGTGAGCAGGGCATCTACACCAGCGTCAATATTTTGGAGAAGCTGATGGGGCGGCGGCGGTTAGAGTTGCCCGAACTGCTGAAGCACCATGATTTAGATGAATTCGATCGCTTTGGGCTGAGCCGCATCACAGAGAAGCGGGTACCGGGGCTGGACGCAGCGCGGCGCTACCCCAAACTGATGGTGTTGGGCAAGCCGGGAGCTGGAAAGACGACGTTTTTGAAGTATCTGACGATGCAGTACATTGCAGGGAATTTTGCACCCGATCGCGTTCCTTTGTTTGTGACGCTAAAGGATTTTGCAGAAGCAGAAAAGCAGCCGAGTCTGTTGGAGTATATGGTAGGGTTGATCCCCCCAACCCCCCTTGAAAAGGGGGGCTTTGAGAGCGATCGGGTAGCTTCCTCTGATCACTCTCTTGGCTCGGTTCCCCCTTTTTTAAGGGGGGCTAGGGGGGATCTAACCCAGATTATTTCCGCTAGCAAAGCGCTGATTTTGCTGGATGGGTTGGATGAAGTGCGTGAAGAAGATACCAAACGCGTGCTGCGGCAGATTGAGCAATTGTCTGGACAGTTTCTTTGCAATCGGTTTGTCATCACCTGCCGGATTGCCGCCAAAGAATATAGCTTGGAGCAATTTACCGAAGTTGAAGTTGCAGACTTCAACCCCGAACAGATCAAAAGTTTTGCGACCAAATGGTTCTCTGCCAAAGGCGACCCCGATCGCGCCAAGCTGTTTCAACAGAAGCTAGATGACAACGAGCCGATCGCAGAGCTGGCAACCAATCCGCTGCTGCTGACGCTGCTCTGTTTGATGTTTGAAGATGTCACCGATTTTCCGGCGAATCGATCGGAACTGTATAAAGAGGGGTTGGATATTCTGCTGAAGAAGTGGGATGGCAAACGCAAAATCGAACGCGATTCAGTCTATAAAAACCTGTCGCTCAAGCGCAAAGAAGATTTGCTGAGCCAAATTGCCCTGACAACCTTTGAGCAAAAAGAATATTTCTTTAAGCAGCGCGCCCTAGAAGATCATATTGCCGATTTCATCCGCAACTTGCCCGATGCCAAGACCGACCCAGAAGCGCTGCATCTAGACAGTGAAGCGGTGTTGAAGTCGATCGAAGCCCACCACGGGCTATTGATAGAACGCGCCAAGGGCATCTATTCGTTTTCGCATTTGACCTTTCAAGAATATTTTGCCGCACGGGAAATTGTAACGCTCTCAGATCCGGCGATCTTGGAGCGGCTTAGCCAAAATATTGCCGAAAAGCGCTGGCGCGAGGTATTTTTGCTGACTGCGGGCATGATGCGAAATGCCGATGAACTGGTGCAGTTGATGAAGCAACAGATTGATGCACTATTGGCAAGCGATGAAAAACTTCAGAAATTCCTAATTTGGGTACAGCAAAAATCTAATTCTGTAGGTAAGCCTTACAAACCTGCTGCCACTCGCGCCTTCTATTTTGCCCTCGCCTGCGACCGCTACAGCTACATCGTTTTTGACCGCGACCTCGTCGCCCTTGACCGCGACCTCGACCTTGCTCTCGACCGCGCCCTCGCCCATGCCCTTGACCGCGACCTCGCCCGCGACCTCGTCGCCCTTGACCGCGACCTCGACCTTGCCCTCGCCCATGCCCTCGCCCTCGCCCTCGACCGTGGCCTCGCCCCTGACTTCTACCGCGCCCTCGACCGTGCCCTCGACCGCGCCCTCGACCATATCCCTGAATTGCAAGGCAGTCTGCAAAAACTGAAGCATCAACACTCTACTGCTTATCAGAAAAGTCGCGATACTTTCATGCAATGGTGGCGATCGAATGGCGAAGCTTGGACAGAAGAACTACGATCAATCTTGATTGAACATCGCAACATCGGACATGATTGGCAATTCACCGATGAAGAGAAGCAGCTATTGGAGCGATATCACGACGCAAACAAACTGCTGGTCGATTGTTTGAACAGCGATTGTTACGTCAGCCGATCGGTCAGAGAAGCGATCGAGGATACCTTGCTATTACCGATCGAGGAGATCAATCAGAGGAAATCATCCAAACCAGAAACTTAGGACTTTGAACACTATGCCTCAAACCGAACTACGTTTTCTCAGCTTTGACGAGTATCTGTGCTTCGACGACGGCACAGACAAGCTGTATGAACTATTTAATGGAGAACTGATCGAAGTGCCGCCCGAATCAGGAGAGAACGTAGGAATTGCCACCTTTTTGCTCTTACACTTTGCCGCGATCGTCGGACACCTCAGAGTCAGAGGTCACGGCTTAGAACTAGAGGTCAGAGGCGAACCCAGAAACCGCTATCCTGATCTAACGATTCTACGAGAGGAGCATATCGAACAACTCCGGCGGCGCAATACAATTCGGCTAACGATGGCTCCGCCTTTGCTGGTGGTCGAAGTCGTCAGCCCTGGCGAGTTGCAGCGCGATCGCGATTACGTGGCAAAACGCGCCCAGTATCAGGACTTGGGCATTCCAGAATATTGGATCGTCGATCCGCAAACTCAAGCCATCACGGTCTTGGTCTGGCAAGAAGGACTTTATGTAGAAGCTGGAGTGTTTTGCGAGGGCGATCGCATCATTTCCCTAGCCTTCCCAGATCTTAATTTGCAGACTAGCCAGGTGTTTGCAGCCGGACAGTAATTCCCTTCATACGGCGATCGGAATTTCGATAATAAACTCCGTCCCCTGCCCCAGAGTCGATACACACTGCATGGTGCCTCTGTGCCTTTCCACCACAATTTGATGGCTAATCGACAGCCCTAGCCCTGTGCCAGAACCCACAGGCTTCGTGGTAAAAAACGGATCGAATAGGTGTTTCAACACCGTTTCATCCATTCCAGATCCGTTATCTGAAATGTGAATGGCAACGCGATCGCCCAAAGCTTCAGTTTTGATGCAAATTTGGGGAGGGCGATCGTCATCCCCATTCTGATCTATCCCCATCACTTCTTCCACCGCATCGATCGCATTACTCAACACATTCATAAACACCTGATTGAGCTGTCCGGCATAGCATTCCACCAGCGGCAACTCGCCATAGTCTTTGGTGACAGTGATGGTTTGACTGCTTTTACTGAGGCGATACTGCAAAATTAGCAGCGTGCTGTCAATACCTTCATGGATGTCTACAGACTTTGCTTCTGACTGATCGTGCCGAGAAAAATTCTTGAGCGAAGATACGATTTGCAAAATCCGATCGGTGCCTAGCTCCATGGACGACAAAATCTGGGGCAGGTCTGTCTCCAGAAACTCTAAATCAATTGCCTGAGTGCGATCGCTAATTTCGGCTCCGGCAGCAGGAAATTTCTGCTGATACAGGTTGAGCAAACCCAGCAGATCTTCAACATACTGCCTGACATACGTGAGATTGCCATAGATGAAGTTGACGGGATTGTTAATTTCATGGGCAACCCCAGCAACAAGCTGACCCAAACCAGACATCTTCTCGGTATGGATAAGCTGTGATTGCGTTTTCTGCAACTCTTGCAAAGCCTGAGAGAGCAGCCCTGCCTGTTGGCGCGTTTGAGACAGCAGCTCCGCCTGAGCTATGGCTACCCCCAGCTGAGCCGCCACCTGAACCGCAAACTGGATCTCTGAAGTTTGCCAATGGCGAACCCCTGAGTGCTGGTAGGTGGCAAGCAACCCCCAAAGCGTCGATCCTACAAAGATCGGAGCCAAGAGAAACGCCCGAATTTGGTAGCGATTCAGGATTTCTCGATGACAATCGGAGAGTTCAGAGTGCCGTGTGTTGTCAATTACATAGGTTTCGCCTCTGCGAAAACGCCCGCCCTCATTTTTTTGAATATAGCTATCGTTCCAAATAGTCGATTTTTCTAATGGCATATTGAGCGGCATCTCTTTTGTCCAATTAGAGTGAACAAACTCGCAGTTGCCCACAAATTCGCCGCCCCAATCGGCATTAAATCGATAGACCATGACGCGATCGGCATTCAGCAACTCACAAACTTCCTGAGTCGTGGTTTGAAAAATCCGATCTAAATCAAGCGATTGCCGAATTTTAGTAACAACTTCAAACAAAATTCGCTGCTGCTGCGCCGCCTGCTCTAGCTCTGCCGTTCGTTCTTGCACCTGCTCTTCCAGGTTAGTATTGAGCGCCTGAAGCCGTTGGTGCATTTCATATTGCTGTACCGCAGTGCCAAAGTGACCGCCGAGCGTCTGTGCCATCTTTAGCTCATCAGCGTTCCATGCGTAAATTTGACCCTGCCGCGTTTCACACCACAGCTCAAAGGACAGCCGAGGATTGGTCTGGCGATAGTCAGGATCGAACTGCCCCGCCCAAAGCACCTCAGTATCTACAGCATCCCGGAAGATCGTGATGTAGCCCCAAATCTGCTGCCGATATAAAAGTGGAACGACCAGGATACTGCGAATGCTAGTCGGTCGAAAAGCGGGTTGCAAATTGCGTAAACTCATCTCTTGATAGAGATCTGGAATCATCCAGGTACAGCCCTGATCGGCTTGGGGCTTGTCTGAGCCGGGCTTGTCTAAGTCGGGCTTGTCTAAGTCGGGCTTATCTACGTAGGGCTTATCTACGTAGGGTTTCTTTCCCTGAAAGTGTTCTTGCCAAACGCTGTAATGTTCCATGACAGAATAGCGGGCGTTAGGCAAAATGAGGGGCTGGGTGCCGCAGGTGTAAAGCCGAACAGGGTAACTCGGAATGGTGCGACGAGTTCCTTCTAGAGCAGTAGTTTTCGGGGCAGGTTCCAAGGCGGAGCCGCTGTGGAAATCGAGCGCATCGGCGTTGATGTATAGCCTGCCGCCAGAGCCACCTAAAGCTTCTACAGTTTCTTCTAGAGCTTTTTGCAGTTCGATCGTCTGCTGAGAATGGAGTAGCGTAATAATTCGGTTGATCGTTGCCTCGCGCTGAGCGCGATCGTGAGCCTCAGTTAGCAAAGTCGATTGGGCGATCGCCACCGATAGCTGATCCACCACCATCTGCATTGCCCAAAGCTCTTGTGACAAAATCTCCCTAGATGTCGAATGATGGACAACCAATAGCCCCCAAAGATTTTCTTGGTGGAAAATCGGCACCACCAGCGATGACTTAACGCCCATTGCCGTCAAATATTCGGCATGGCAAGGGTCGAGCGGCACAAACTGAATTTCTGCAAGCTCTATTTCGCCCGTTTCTGGGTTGCGTAGCGGGCTTTGACCAATTTGCCGAGTCTCGACGTTGACGATCGAGCGAACCCGCGCTTCAATAAACAGCTGGCGCGTCTGGGGCGGAATGTCATCGGCTGGGAACGTCAGCCCCAGCAGAGAAGGCAACCGATTCTCATAGATTGCCTCAGCCACCACCTCGCCGCTGCCATCCCCATTGAATCGGTAAATTTTGACGCGATCGCTGCCCAAAAACGCTCGCACCTCAGCTGCGGTAGTCGAGAGAATGTCTTGCAGCTCAAGCGATCGGCGAATGCGGTGCGTGATACGACGCAGTAAGCTTTCCTGATCCAGAGTAAAAGCGCGATCGGACAGGAATGAATACTGCATCGGAAGTTTGCCTTATTCTTAAAAAATGGCTGTTATTAAAGTTCGCTTTTGCTCCCTTCGCTAGTTTTCCCAAAATAGTGAACTTTGACAAGTGATTTCACAAACTTTAATGGGAATTCCCCTACTTTAAGGCAGATTAAAGCAGCAAATTTTCGCGGGGATTGAAGGCTTCAAGCTGGCGGAGCTTTTCATAAAGCTCTCGTTCTTGCAAGGTTAGATCCTTGGGGGTGATAATCTGAACTTCCACAATTTGATCGCCCCGATCGCCCTCCACCGGGTATCCCTTACCCCCCAGACGCAGCCTTTGTCCCGATCGAACGCCTGCCGGAATCATCATTTTCACCAAGCCATCTAGAGTAGGAATCTCGATCGCTCCTCCTAAAACTGCCTCTGTGGGCGTGACGGGAATCTGACAGAAAATATCGGCTCCCTCTAGCTTAAAGAACGGATGGGTTGGCACCTCGATCGTCAAGTATAAATCACCCCCTGATACCCCCTGGCCCTTGAGGCGAATCCGTTGACCTGTGAGCATTCCGGGGGGCATATTCACCTCTAGCGATCGCCCATCCTCTAGCCGCACGCGCTCCCGACCTCCAGTGTAGGCTTTGTCGATCGGGACAGTTAGTCGCGCTTCGGCATTGCGGGGGCTAGGGCGCGATACCGTATATGCCGTTTTTGTAGTTTTAGGGCGATAAACCTCTTCATCAGTTGGCATAGTAGAAGCTTCTGCCTGCCGACTCAGAAGCTGATCGACAAAAGAGTTAAAGTCGCGGTATTGCCCAAAATCATCCTCATCCTCGCCTCGCCCGTTACGATTGCCCCAGGCTTTGGCGCGTGCGGCAACGCCCTGAAAGCCGCTCTGATTCCAGAAACGGCTGAACTGGTCATACTGCGTGCGTTTGCTAGCATCAAACAGCACTTCATAGGCTTCCCCCAGCGCCTTAAATTTTTCCTCAGCCACTTTGTCACCTGGATTCAAGTCCGGGTGATATTGCCGCGCCAGCTTGCGGTAGGCTTGCTTAATTTCTTCAGGCGTAGCTTCTTTGGGAACTCCCAAGATTGCGTAGTAGTTCCGAAAGTTCTGCATATTCAGGGAATTTTGAGTTCTAATTTTTTAGCTTCAGGATTTCAATGTTATGTAGCGGGCGAGGTCACGATCGCTTCCTATCAGTGCCCACAATCGTTCGCTACAGGCGTTCGCTACAGGCGTTCGCTACAGGCGTTCACGACAGCCATTCATCGTCATCATCCCACCCATCATCTAAATCGGTGTACCCGGTATTAGGATTGGCTGGAGGACGACGAACGGAGTCCGCAGGTCGGCGGCCATCACGGTCTTGAGGATAGCGGTCTTGAGGGTAGCTATCTCGCGAATTGCCATCTCGATAGCCCTCGCGACCGTTGACATCTCGATCGCTGCCGCGGCTGGCACCCTCTCGCGGATAAGGAGTGCGATCGCCGCCCTCTCGACCGTAGGTGTCTCGGCTGTAAGTGTCTCGGCTGTAAGTGTCTCGCTCGTTGCGATCATAAGCCTCTCGATCGTCTGAGCTGTAGGAATCGCGGCTATTTCTGGGGCTAACTTCTCTGGAAGCCCTGTCTCTGGTATAGCTGTCTCTGGTGTCTCTTGGATAATTTTCTGCTGGGTAGGCGTCTCGGCTACCGCGATCGTAGGCATCATCCCGGCTGCTGTCCCGACTGTAACTATCACGGCTGTAGGCATCTCGACTATAGCTGTCCCGACTGGAATCGTCCCGGCTGTAGGCATCTCGACTATAGCTGTCCCGACTGCCACCGCGATCGTAAGCATCTCGACTGTACGCATCACGGCTGTAGGCATCTCGTCCGTAATTGTCCCGGCGATCGTCGTAATACTCGTCATCATCGCCAAACAGGTCTTCCCCAATGCTGGAGAGCGTGCGGCGGATAGAACCAAAGAAATCAGTTTCGCCTTCCTCTTCCTGCGTGAGCTGGTAAACCTCTCGTTGCAGATCGTAAAGGGCATCCCGCAGATCGGCTTGGGTCATGTCAATGCCGCGATCGTCGTCTTGCTTGAGGAATCCACGCAGGTCTTGCACCAGATTTTCGATGCGGCGGCGGTAGGAGCTAGCAAACTGCATCCCAAAGTCTAGCGCCACCTCACGGAGCTGCCGTTCAGATTCGTAGGTCAAAGCCTCAGCTTTAGTGCGTTTCTCAATGCGATCGCGCTTCTGGCGATCCTGATCGGCGTACAGCTCTGCTTCTTGCACCATGCGGTTAATCTCGGCTTCATTCAGGTTAGAGGCACCCTGAATGGTGATGCCCTGCTCTCGTCCGGTGGTTCTGTCCATTGCCGTCACCTGCAAGATGCCGTTGGCATCAATGTCAAACGCGACCTGAACTTGGGGAATACCGCGCGGAGCCGGAGGAATGCCCATAAGCTTGAAGCGCCCAAGGGACTTGTTATCCGTCGCCATCTCGCGCTCGCCTTGAACCACATGAACTTCTACCATCGTCTGGTTGTTCTCAGAGGTGGAGAAAGAATCCGATCGCCGGACTGGAATGGTGGTGTTGCGAGGAATCAGCTTCTTCATCACGCCGCCGATCGTTTCTAGCCCCACTGAAAGCGGCGTGACATCCAGCAGCAGAATGTCCTGCACTTCCTGATTGAGGATACCTGCCTGAATGGCTGCACCCACTGCCACCGCCTCATCGGGATTAATGTTTTCTTTAGGTTCACGCTCTAGCAGTACCCGCACGACCTCTTTAACCATGGGCATCCGGCTGGCTCCACCCACCAAAATTACGTCGTCAATCTGGCTTGCTCTTAGCCCAGTGTCGTTCAAAGCCTGCTTAACGGGGGTACGCAGTCGGTTAACTAGATCGCCACACAGCTCCTCAAACTGCGATCGCGTCATCCGGGTTTCCAGATGCTTAGGGCCATCCTCAGTTGCAGTGATAAACGGCAGATTAATCTCTGTAGAAGAGACTCCCGAAAGCTCGATCTTGGCTTTTTCGGCAGCCTCCATTAAACGCTGTAATGCCTGACGATCGCGCCGCAAATCCATCCCTTCCTGCTGCATGAACTGATCGGCAAGCCAGTCTACAATGCGGCGATCGAAGTCGCTGCCGCCGAGTTGTGTATCGCCGCTGGTAGCTTTCACCTCAAACACGCCATCGCCAATGTCTAAGATCGATACGTCAAAAGTGCCGCCGCCCAAATCAAACACCAGGATGGTTTGGCTATCGATGCGATCGAGTCCATAGGCCAGCGAAGCAGCGGTCGGCTCGTTCAAAATTCGCAAAACTTCTAGCCCAGCAATGCGTCCGGCATCGCGGGTTGCCTGTCGCTGGGCATCGTTGAAGTACGCCGGGACGGTAATCACGGCTCCGGTTACAGTTTCGCCAAGGTAGCGCGTAGCTTCATCTGCCAGCTTGCGCAGCACCATTGAGGAAAGCTCTTCGGGTGCAAATTCTTTACGCAGACGCGGACACTTGATCCGCACAGCGTCATACTCGTCTTTGCGAATCGTGTAGGCTACCCGCTTGAGTTCAGCACTGAGTTCGCTGTAGCGCCGCCCAATGTAGCGCTTTACGCCGTAGTAAGTATTTTGTGGGTTGAGCACAGACTGCCGACGCGCCATTTGCCCAACCAAGCGCTCCTCATCTTTAGTGAAGGCAATCACAGAAGGAGTAGTCCGCATCCCTTCGGAATTGGCGATGACGACGGGTTTGCCACCTTCCATAACGGCCACAACAGAATTCGTTGTCCCTAAGTCAATGCCGACTACTTTTCCCATTCGATGAGGTTCTCCTCGCCTGAGCTACTAGAGTGATGAAATGCCTTGTGTACAGGAATGCCGCGAGAACTTCTAAGCATTGCTGCACCTATTGTATCTTGCTACTTACAATGCTTACGGTGGGGATTTCCGTTCCATGATGTTCGATGTTGATAGAGTGCACGAGAAAATAGAGCGATCGCTCTTACAGAACATCAGGATTATTCCACATCAAAGGTCTGCCAACTGCTGGGCGGTCAGAACCGTAGGCTAAATCTCTAGGGGAATTAGTTTCTAGGATAGGCGATCGCAATTTTGGATTTTAGGCTCTGGCAAATGAGGGAGTCCTGGCTTTTTGCGATCGACATGACTAATTTTTGCCACTCCTCAGATTGGGTGAGGGCATGGGCACTGAAAAAAGTCCCTTGCTCGGAGAAGTATGTGGCGAAACTGTTGACCCAATCCAGCAGGGTTTCAGTCAGGAGGTAGGGCGTATAGTCGAGGGATTTTCGCAGGTATTGCGCCATTTCAGGGAGGCGATCGCTGCCATACAGCCGTCCTGCACTCCATACCAGCGTGTGATAACGGCACTGACTTTCCTGTTGACGAATTTCAGGAGGGATATTAGGTAAAGCGAAAAACTTGTCTAAAATGCGATCGTTTTCCTGGGCTTGCAGCAGCGTATTGCGTGAATCATTGCGATCGTGTTCTCGGTAGCAAACCGTAATTTGCGGCAGCCAGAGGGTTTGGCAACCTGCCAGGGTCAGCCGGAGCGCCAGGTCAACATCGCAAGCTTGCTTAAAGCTGGGATCTAGCCCGCCAACTCGCTCTAGCCAAGATCGCCGAAACATCATGGCGCTCAGCAGCACTGTTTTCCACCATATCCATTCATAGAGATTGAGCTGAGGAGCATAGCGCCAAGGTTCAACTTCTCCGAGAAGAGCGCCCTCCGCATTAATTCTTCGCCAGCCGCTGTGCACCATGCCAATTTCAGCCGCAGATTGCTCTAGCTTTTCGACTTGCAAAGCCAGCTTATTGGGCAAGAAACAGTCATCTTGATCTAAAAAGGCAATTAGTTCACCCTGCGCTAGGGCAATGCCGCGATTTCGGGCGATCGCCACCCCTTGATTAGGCTGATATTGATATCGAATCTGGCTTCCGTAGAGCTGTAAGACCTGCTGCGTTCGGTCTGTGGAGCCGTCATCTACGACGATGATTTCATAATCAGAATAGGTCTGCGCCAGAACGCTGTCGATCGCCTGACGCATGAAGCGATCGCCATTATATGCCGGAATAATGACGCTGACTTTGGGAAACATAGAGCTTGATCGTTTTTAAGCTTGAAAGGGGGTCGGCAATGCCAACCCCCTAAACTAGCCTCAACCAGGAAATATTGGCTAGTGAAACTTATCTAGAATCGCTTTGGGCTTATCGAGAAGCAGATGCCGCGCCCAGAACTTCCAGACTGACGGGTGCAACGCCAGACTGAACTAGACCAATAACCGATGCAGCACCGCGCGAGAGGTCAATCACGCGATCGCCAGCATAGGGCCCGCGATCGTTGATCCGCACAACGACCGACATACCGTTATCCATGTTGGTGACGCGCACCTGCGTGCCAAAAGGCAGATCGGGGTGAGCGGCTGTAAGGGCGTTTTCGTTGAAGACTTCGCCACTAGCGCTGTAGTTGCCGTCAAACCCAGGCCCATACCAGGATGCCCAGCCTGAGATTGTGAACTGGACAGAGCCAAGTGAAAGGGTAGAGGCGACTTCAGGTCTACCAGGAATTTGATCGATCGGCGGCGCGTTGCCCATCTGCCGACGAATCAAATTGGTAGCTTGCAGGGCGTCCTCAGTCGGATTCTTAGTCGTGTTTGGCAGAATGGTGTTGGCATCCATTGTCACCAAGACCTCATCTCCCGCCTTGATGACGTACTGCTGCTGTTGCGTATCCCAGATAACGTTAATCGTGCTGGCATCTGCGCTATTTTGGTTGAACTGGTTCAGTCGAGCAGATATCTCGGTGGCTCGCCAGACCGGATCATGGGGATTGCTAGGGGCATTCTCAGCGATCGCCCCTGAAGCAAGCTGCAAGGTGTCTGCGTCGTCAAGGCTGCTGTTCTGTGTACTCGCAACCTTGACCTCAGAGCTTGAGCCGTTTGCCCGACTCTCATCCGCAGCTTGATTCGATAGTTTCAAATCTGTTCCGCTAGCAGGAGTGTTACCTCTAGAATCGGCATCTACACTGGAAGCACTGGGTGCTAAAAAGGTCAGAACCGGAATGTTGCGCACATAGAGGGTTGCGGCTTGCCGCTCTGCCATCTGGTGAGGATGGATAATTGTGATAACTTCCTCAGGGCGGGCTAGATCCTGGGACTGGTATTCACCAACTTTGAGCGCTTCGTCAGGTCGGGGCTGACTGACCTTGGGCTGAGACGAAGCAGCTTCGTTGGCTTCTGCTACCTGAGTAGAGCTAGGTTCTTCTTGACTGGAAGAAGTTGATTCTGCGGAAACTTTTACCGTCAGACTTTCGTCTACTGAACCTGATTGATCAGCGTAGCTGGGAAGATCTCCCAACGTCGCTATCAATAAAGCTACGGTGAAACCGCTTAAAAATTTGTGATTCATACGTCCATCGTGAAAGGTACAGGGAGTAGCGAGATCGGAACATCCAAAAAAAGTGCTGAAAGCAGTATTTGGTATGTCTGCACCCGTCTCTAACTCGTACTCGTTACGTGTTCACTCCTGGTTATTGAACTGCCACAGACTAACACGAAGATTTTGCGATCGGGATCAGGGACGGATGAGAAACCGTCACAACTTCACACGAACTTCACAATTGCATTTCAGCCGAAAGCCTTTTCGCGAAAGGTTTAGCCCTGGATTTTGCCAATGGCTACCCCATTGAAACTTTATATTAACTTCACACAATTCCCAGGCTGATCTTGTACGAAATATTGCGAGTCAAGTCGAGGAGTTTACAGCAGCCGCAACTGCTCAGATTCCCGTTCTCTGATCCCCATTTTGATCTCGTCTTTGATCCCCTGATTCAGGAATGGGCGATCGCCTTCAGACGAAACGGGTTCTATGAAATCTAGGCTTGCTTCTGAGTCACTGCTCAGAAGCAGTTGAGCGGTTTGCATCATCTCATCGGCAATATCGGTCAGGTGAGGCTGGTGAAGCAGATAAGTTTTAAGTGCCGACAGCGGGTCGATGCTGCCTGTGCCTAGCTCAGGTGAGCGCGATCGCGCCATTTGGCTAATCAATTCGGCCTGAATAGTGTACGTATGCGCTGCTTCAAGCGCCTGGTGTAAAATACTGCTTTCAATCAAGGGCATTTGCTCCGATCGAAGCTGATAAATCAAGCGAACTACTACATCCTTAATTTCAGCCGCCTGAATCGCTTTTAGCAGTTCTGCTTGAGGCTCTTCGGCTTTGGAGACATCTATATTAATGGTGTGGAATTTACGGACAGGCAGAGAACAAAATTCGACTTGCGTTTTGCCCTTTTCAACGTCCGCTAAGATAAAGCCCTTCTCTTCTTCCTCTTCGCTGAAGTCTACTCTTTCAATGCTGCCGGGATAGATAATGTAGGGCTGCTCTGACAGAACTTGATGGCGATGCACATGACCCAGTGCCACATAGTCAAAACAGGATCGCGCCAGTAGCGACATGGGCACATTAAAGCCTTTGCCTACCGCCAAAAATCGCTCTGCGCCAAAGCGGGCGGTATCGGTCATCAAATGGGCTAGCAGCACGGTCGGCAGATTGGGGTCGAGCCGCCGAATTTCACCCTCTAGGGCAACCCGCAGGCGATCGAGTAACAAATGATTCACCTCTGCCAGGGAAAAGCCTTCTGTTTCAGGGCGAGTGAGCAATGCCGAGCGAGTCAGCCAGGGCAGAGTAATGATCTGAATAGCGCCACCCCGCGTCTGGATGCGGTGAGTCTGAAGGCGATCGCCCACGACAAAGCCCGGAACCCCTAGCGTCCGGTAAATGCACAGACTCGCACCACCTAAGCCCTGGGAGTGCTGGTCATGGTTGCCTACCAGCAAAACGGTCGGAATGTCGGCATCGACTAAGCGACGAAACTGGCTGGCAAATGCTTCCTGGACAATGGGTGGCGGAGTGGCATCGGGGAAGGCATCGCCGCCGAATAGCACCAGATCTACAGGTTCAGCAATGGCGCGATCGATACAGCGCCCCAATGTTTTGACAAAATCTTCCAGGCGAGTATTGATCCCGGTTTCAGGATTGATCCGCCCATGGGAGAACCCGCTCCCCATATGAATGTCAGACAAATGCAGAATTTTAACCATATGCCTCATTATGCTTAGGTTTGGCAGGCTGTTTACGCAGTCTGCTTTTATTGGGCAAGCTGTTTAGAACCCGACGACTCACCTACAAGCTCTAGAATGGTTAAGATGCTTAACAAAGCAATAAACTAACCAACTCAAGCAGGGCTTATGTCAGTTTTAGCGGCGATCGCGGTTCTTGCACTATTAATTGTGGTACATGAGTCAGGGCATTTTCTAGCGGCTCGGCTTCAGGGCATCCATGTCAACCGCTTTTCCATTGGGTTTGGACCTATCCTTTGGAAGTATCAAGGTGCAGAAACCGAGTATGCCATTCGCGCCATTCCCCTTGGCGGCTTTGTGGGCTTCCCCGATGATGATCCTGAAAGCGCTATCCCGCCTAATGATCCTAACCTGCTGCGCAACCGTCCTATTCTCGATCGGGCGATCGTCATCAGCGCGGGCGTAATTGCCAACCTGATTTTTGCCTATTTTGTGTTTGTGGCACAGTTCACCGCCGTAGGCGTTCCTGAAAAGTTTGATTACCAGCCCGGTGTCTTTGTCCCTGAGGTAATTTCACAAGATTCCCCCGCCGCTCTGGCAGGAGTCAAATCGGGTGATATTGTAATTGCGGTTGACGGTGAAGAGCTAGGGGCATCTGACGCAGCACTGAAGTCTCTAATGGAAGCGATCAAGACAAAGCCTGACCAGGCGGTGGCGCTGAAGGTACAGAGAGGCGATCGTCAGATTGACCTAAGCGTGACTCCCAAGGCGGGAGACGATGGTGTGGCGCGTATTGGTGTGCAGCTTGCGCCCAACGGCAGCATCACCCAATATCGCCGACCCAAGGGTGTAGGCGAGGTGCTGAGTCTTGCAGCCGACCAGTTTCAAAACACGGTTGTCCGCACGGTGCAGGGATTCGTCATGCTGATCACAGATTTTTCGTCTGTTGCCAATCAGGTGGCGGGACCCGTCAAAATTGTGGAGCAGGGTGCAGGTTTAGCCGCCAGCAACGCGAGTAGCCTCTTCCCTTTCGCGGCGATCATCAGCATCAACCTTGCGATCATCAACATTCTGCCGCTGCCTGCCTTAGATGGAGGTCAGCTTGCCTTCTTGCTCATTGAAGGCTTGCGTGGCAAACCTCTTCCCAGCCGATTCCAGGAAGGCGTCATGCAGACAGGTCTAGTGCTGCTCTTGGGTCTAGGCGTTTTTCTAATTGTGCGGGATACCACTCAGCTTGAAGTCTTCCAACGGCTATTTCAGTAGCGCAAGTTTAATGCCACAAACGCGCAAACGCCCCTCTAAGAAGCAGCGGGCACTCGAAGTTCTGGCTCGTCTGAAGCAGATGTATCCAGATGCGGTATGTTCGCTGGATTACGAGACTCCCGTACAGCTCTTGGTTGCCACCATTCTGTCAGCTCAATGCACAGACGAGCGCGTCAACAAGGTGACACCTGAGCTGTTTCGCCAATTCCCTGATGCGGCAGCTTTAGCCAGCGCCGAGTTGGACGAAATTATCGAGCTGGTGCGATCGACTGGCTTTTATCGCAACAAGGCAAAAAATATTCAGGGTGCCTGCCGCCTGATCATGACGGAGTTTGAGGGCCAGGTGCCTCGCAGCATGGCGGAATTGCTGAGGCTACCCGGAGTGGCGCGCAAGACTGCCAATGTGGTTTTGGCTCATGCTTTTGGGATTAACGCTGGAGTGACGGTGGATACCCACGTCAAGCGCCTGACTCAGCGGCTAGGTCTAACCCAGGCAGATGATCCAGTTAAAATTGAGCAAGATTTGATCAAGCTGCTGCCCCAGCCCGACTGGGAAAATTGGTCAATTCGGTTGATTTATCATGGTCGAGCGGTCTGCAATGCCCGTCGTCCGCTATGCGATCGCTGTCTATTCACCGATCTATGTCCCTCTGTCGATCGTGCCCTTGTGCCGATTGTCCCCTCTGAGCTGACTTCTGTGTCTCTTGCTTCGGCTCCTGAATTGGCGTGATTGGCGGCATTCTGTCGCTCTAAAACCATCCTCTGATCTTTTTGATTTTCTTCTCCTAATCTCTAGGAAAAATTGCGTATAATAGGAAACGCTGTTCTAACTAGGGTAATAGAATCTTTTCATGGCAAAGAAAAGCATGATTGAGCGCGAGAAAAAGCGCCAAAAGACTGTGGAAAAGTTCGCTGAAAAGCGCAACGCTCTACAGGAACAATTTGATAACGCCGCATCTCAGCAAGAACGGCTCACAATTCATCGTCAAATTCAACAGCTCCCTCGCAACAGTGCGCGAGTCCGTTTGCACAATCGCTGCTGGTTAACAGGTCGTCCCAGAGGCTACTACAGAGATTTTGGTCTTTCTCGCCATGTTCTGCGGGAGATGGCTCACCAAGGTTTGTTGCCCGGTGTTGTCAAGTCAAGCTGGTAGAACCTGCTGTAGTTTTTGGGGTAATTAAATTCTAAAAAATTATAGATAGCTGGTGAAAAAGATATCCATAAAGGCGATCGCATCTGTGTAGGGGTGCGATCGCTTTTTAATAGGCAATCCAGCAATAGGCAATCCAGCTAGCAACCCAGCAGTGATATGCTATGTGACGAATATCACGTTATGTACACGTTATGTAGCTGTCGCCAGTTTGCTTAGGCTATTTTTGGTGAAGCGCAAAGCGCCCCACCAAAAATGTTCCCGTCTTAAACGCCTTGGCGGTTGTTACGAGTTGGCTACTGTCTAAAAAACAGGAGGTTTGGTTGCAGTTCATCCAGCATCCCCTTAAGCAGGGACAAGTTTTTCAGAGCCTTGGCGGACATTTTGCCTACCGAGTCGTAGGACCTTGCTGCCGATTGTTCGATCGAGAAGAGTTGCCTTGGCCCTGCTGCCGCATTCAATGGCGCAGCAAAGAGCCAAGCTGGCGACGGGTCGGAAAACGATTTGTGCTGGATGTTGCCACCCGAAACAGTCCTTCTTATGTTGTAGAAGTTTTGGGTCAGGAGTCATCAGGGCGGGCTTTTGTCGTCACGCTGTATGCTATCAAGCTACCGCAGCCCCTTAAGGAATGGTGGCATAGCTCACGTTCTCAGCAGGCAACTCTACCGCCGATCGCGGCTGCCTCTTCTCGGTAGAGATCTGAGTCAGGCAAACCCCGCACTGAATCTGGCATTGCTCAATCTGGGGATAAATTTTTTGAAAGGAGCGAAATTCATGCCTGCAATCAAATGATTTTTTATGGGGTGGGCAAGTCCTACCCCATAAAAAATCATCACATAAATATCAGTACCGACCAGTGATGGTTTGACCCATCGACTTGCGGGAACGCTAGAGCATATTGCTGTCAATTGCTTTCAGAACATCGGGTTCGATCGCTCCTTTTGACTAGCGTTTTGATGGGTAATGAGGCGGTTGAGGGATGAGGTTACGTCAGAAAGCGCTTCTGATTGTCGGGACAACATTGGCAGGGTTGAACCTGGCGCTATACGCGATCGCTTCCCATATCTTTGTGGGCAGCTTTCAGGCAGTCGAACAGGAAAAGACTCGTGAAATAGTCATAAATTTGGTGGATACCCTCGACCAAATCAATCGTCAGTTTAGCGATCGTTTTGCGGACTGGTCGGCATGGGATGATTCCTACGCGTTTGTAGCAGACGAAAAGCCAGAATTCGAGAAAGTCAATCTCAATGCTGAGTCTCTAGCCAATATTCGAGTGAATCTCATTCTGTTTGTTGATGTTTCAGGACGCATTGTTTACGGTACGGGCTTTGATCTCAAGACAAAGAGCTTTGCCCCTGTCCCGGCAACGGTACGGCAGCACATTGTACCCGGTGATGCCCTCTTAACCCACGCCACGCCAATCGACAGTCGCTATGGTCTAATTATGCTTCCTGCTGGAGCCATGATGCTGGCGGCGCGTCCGATCGTGAATAGCGACGGCACGGGCACCATCCGAGGCACTCTAATTTTGGGACGCTACCTCAATCAACAGGAAGTGGATACTCTGCCCGAAACGCAGCGGTTCTCTCTGGCGCTCTTTTCCCTCAATGCGGCATTGCCTGCCGATTTTCAGGCAGTGCGATCGCAGTTCTCGCTGCAGCAGCCGATTGTGATTCGCCCGATCGATGAAAATACGATCGCTGGGTACACGATTACGCCCGATATCTACGGCAAGCCTGCTCTCATGCTGCGGGTCGATTCTCCTAGAACGGTCTACCAGCAGGGACAAACCGCAGTTCGCTATCTCACCTGGTCAATTTTGGCGGCAGACCTTGGCTTTGGTCTAATCACGGTCGTTGGGTTAGAAAAACTGGTGCTGTCTCGTCTGACTAAGCTCAGCAGCGAAGTAAGCCAGATCGATATTCAGGAAGGTTTGGCGACTCGCGTATCGACCCTCGGACGCGATGAGCTGGCAGGGCTGGGCAGCGCCATCAACGAAATGCTGGCAATGCTAGAAGCCTATGAGAACGATCGCCAAAAGGATGCGCTTTTGCTTCAACAAGCCAAAAACACGGCGGAGGCAGCTAATAAATCTAAAAGTCAATTTTTGGCGAACATGAGCCATGAGCTGCGCACGCCGCTCAATGCCATCATTGGCTACAGCGAAATGCTGATGGAGGAGGCTGTTGAAACAGGCCAATCGAGCTTGGCAACCGATCTTCAGCGCATTCATGGCTCAGGGCAGCATTTGCTAGGGCTGATCAACGATATTCTCGATTTGTCAAAGATTGAAGCCGATCGCATGACCTTTACTTCAGAAATCTTTGATATTTCGATACTCATTCAAGAAATCGTCACGACCCTTCGCCCTCTGGTCAACCAAAACACCAACGTGCTGCAAGTTCAGTGTCCTGAAGATCTAGGAACAATGGATGGTGACATGATGAAAATCCGCCAATGTTTGCTCAATCTGCTCGGCAATGCCTGCAAGTTTACCCACCAAGGAACGATTACGATTACGGTTGCACGCAGCGTGAGTCAGCATGGCGCAGAATACATTACCTTCCAAATTTCTGACTCTGGCATCGGCATGACTCCTGATCATCTTGCAAAGCTCTTCAAGCCTTTTAGCCAAGCCGATGACTCGACAACGCGCAAGTATGGCGGTACGGGGCTAGGTTTGGCGATTACGCGCAAGCTTTGCGAACGTATGGGAGGCAGCGTCAGGGTTGAAAGCGCGATCGATCGAGGATCAACGTTTACAATTTGTTTGCCTGCAATTCTGCCAGAGCCAGCCGGAACTTTTGATGCAGAGCGATCGTCTACCTAGGTCTAGTAGGAAGCTCTAAAATTACAGTCCAGAATTTCACAACAGCAGGTACCAACAGAACACTTCTGAAAAGCCTCAGACATAACTCTGCCAAAAACCCGATCAGATATTTTCATTAGCCTGAATTTTCATCAACCCGGATTTTTATTAACCCAGATCAATCAACCGAGAGAATTTTGCCATGTCGAAACCATCCAGCTTCTTTGACCAAAACGCTAGTCAAGCCAGCCTTTACTCTAAACTTCAACGCAGTCTGAGGCTCGCCTTGCCGCTGCTACTCAGCACCGGGGCGCTAATCAATGCTGGAGCAGGATTAACCCAATCTAATCCAGGTTCTGGAGCAGATAATGCCCGTTTTACCTGCGAGGTTAGCAGCAGCGAATATACCGTCATGTATCGTCCTCAAAGCCAGCCCAGCCAGAGCTATGCTTGGGCGAAACCGGGTGAGCTAGGCGGCGGCTGGACTCCTGAACGGCGCTGTGCTGAAATTAGCCGTCGGCTGGAGTTCTATCGCCCTGATGGATTGCTAGAAATGCAGACCGCGATCGAGAATGGCTACAACACGATTTGCGTTACGACCGAGCAGGTTCCTGGCTGCCGGATTGTGCTAACCGTTCCTCCCGGACAAGACCCAATTGCCACCCGCGATCGCGTTTTCTCAAATTTGACGGTTGCGGATAGTGGAGAGCAAACCAGCGCGGTCAACACCTTTACGGGGAACAACGGCGGCGGCATCATCAACCGAATTGGGCAGGCGATCGGCGTTGATTTGTCCTCTCTGTCGGGTCGTCGCTCTAACGCTGGCAGCGCTGGCAACATTAACCTTCGCCCTTTTCTAGACACTGCGGATGGCGGCACCGGAACAAAGCTCAGATAAGATTTTTGGCGTTGCTGGATACCGGGAGGAGTCCATCTCTCCCACACAAAAATTCGTCCCTAAAATCAGCAGCGCCAACTCCTGTAGGGCTTACGCATTTTTGTTGTGTGTGGTGGGCTGCGCCCACCACACACAACAAAAATGCACTACAGCTAGAGGGCTTGCGTAAGTCCTATCCTGATTACTTATATTGAATTCTGGGATCAAGGAAGGCGTAGGAAATATCGATGAGGAGATTGATTAAGACAAAGACGATCGCCACAAACACCACGCCGCCTTGCACCACCGGATAATCTCTCGCCAAAATGCCCTCATAGATCCAGGAGCCAATCCCTGGCCATGAAAAGATAGTTTCCGTCAGGATGGCGCCGCTCAAGAGCGTCCCAAATTGCAGCCCAATGATGGTGATTACAGGCAGCAGCGCATTTTTGAGGGCGTGCTTCATGATGATCCAACGCTCGATCAAGCCTTTGGCGCGAGCGGTACGAATGTAGTCTTGAGACAGCACCTCTAACATGGCGCTGCGAGTGATGCGGGCAATGATGGCGAGGGGAATCGTGCCTACCGTAATGGCGGGCAAGATTAGATGAGACAGCACATCTAGAAGCGCCGGAAAATTCAGCCGCAGGATTGAATCGAGAATGTAGAACCCTGTGATCGGCTGAAGCTGTACACCCACGCCCAAACGACCGCTGGGGGGCAGCCAGTGCAAATTGACGGCAAATAGATAGATCAACAGCAGCCCTAGCCAGTAGACAGGCATAGATACACCCAGTAGCGATGCACTCATAGCTAAGTTATCAATCCAGCCATTTTTGCGGACGGCCGCCAGAATTCCGGCAGGGATACCTAGCAGCATCGCCACCAGCATGGCAGCCACCGAAAGCTCAAAAGTTGCGGGCCAGCGGATGGCTAACTCCTGAGCGATCGGTACGCCGCTGAGAATGCTTTTGCCCAGATCAAACCGAATGAGTCTGCCCAGAAAAGCAAGGTATTGCAGCGGCAGCGGTCGATTTAGCCCAAGCTGCTCTTGCAAAGCGACAATTTGATCCGGAGTGGCGCGAGGTCCCAGCAAAACTACTGCCGGATTGCCGGGAATCAATTGGAGAAACAGGAATACCAGTAGGGTGATTCCTAAAAGGACGGGTAGAAGATCAAACAGGCGTTTGCCGATATATTGCAGCATGGCAGATGGGGGGATATAAAAACGAGGTCTTTGGATATCCAAAGACCTCGCTAGAACTACTTCTTCTCGATCGCATCAAAGGGTTCTGTAGCCAGCGGGCTGGGCTGCCACCCTGAGATATTGCTGCGCTGCGCCAACAGCGGCTCCGAATGGACGATCGGAATCCGCACCGCCTCTTCGTAGGTAATTTTGTCCACCTCAGCGTACATTTTGGCGCGCTCGGTTTCCTTGCTGTCCTGACGAGCATTCTCTAGTAGGGTAGCGACCCGATCGCTCTTCCAGTTACCAATGTCCTTGGTGCCGCTGGGGCTGAAGTGGTAGTAGAGGAAGTTGTCGGGGTCGCCATAGTCGCCTGTCCAGCCCATCATGTAAGCCTGAAAGCCCGGAGCTTTGAGGCGATCGGCTAGATACGCCGCCCAGTCTTTGGTATTGAGCTTGACCCGAATGCCGATCGCTCCCAAGTCTGCGGCAAAGGCTTCGGCGATCGGTTTGGGAGTGGGGTAATAGGGACGTGAGACAGGCATATACCACAGCTCTAAGTCAAAGCCGTCGGGATAACCTGCCGCCGCCAGCATCTCCTTGGCTTTGTCAGGGCTGTACTCATACTCCTTCAGGCTGGCATCCTGGTAAGCCTGCATTGAGGGGGGAATAAAGTGAGCGTCCGTTTTTGCCAGACCGGACCAAAAGGAATCGACGATCGCCTTGCGGTTAATCGCCATGGCTACTGCCTGACGCACCTCTTTTTTCTGAAATGGCTCAAAGCTGGGATTGAGCGCCAAGTAGCCCACGTTAAAGGACGGGCGGCGAATCTCCTTCAGGTTAGGGTCGGCTTGCAGCTCTTTTAACTGGTCAGGAGCAATATCTACCGTGAAGTCAATGCTGCCTGAGCGCAGTTCTGCCAGACGGGCGGCAGGTTCTTTGATGGTACGGAAAATCACCTGCTGCATCTTAGGTTCGCCCTTCCAGAAGCTAGGGTTTTTGTCTAGCACGATGCGATCGCCTGATCGCCATTCCTTGAGAATGTAGGGACCTGTGCCAACTGCCGTCGAACTGGGAGTACCATAGCTAGCTCCAGCTTTTTTGATGGCATCGGGGCTGGCAATCCCAAAGTAGTTAGAGGCGATCGCGGCTGGAAATGCGGCAAACGGGTCTTTCAAAACAAACTGGACGGTTTTAGCATCAACGGCTTTCACGTCCTGCAACAGCGAATCTTCGCTGCCTTTGAAGCCACCAAACAGGCTTGACCAAATGGCATAGGTTTTCCCAGCATCGCGGAAGCCCAGCGCGTCTTTTTCGTCCCACCAGCGATTGACGTTAGCCACTACGGCAGCGGCGTTGAGGTCTGTGCCATCATGAAATTTCACGCCGTCTCGCAGCTTGAATGTCCAAGTTTTGCCGTCAGCAGACGCTGACCATTCGGTTGCCAGTCCTGGCTCTAGATCGGCAGTTCCAGGCTTAAAGCGAATTAGTCGATCGTAGATTTGATCCTGAACGTAGCCAGAGTTGCTGTCTTCAAAGTTGCCCGGTTCCAGGTTGACCGGATCGCCGCCTGTGCCAAATACCAGGGCTGTCGCTGCCGGAGCGCCGGATGCGAGGCTGGCGCTGGCTCCAGGGGTAGGGGCGGTACTCTGCTGGGCGCAATTGGCAAGGGTAATGCTGAGGACGGCTGCCAGGGCAAATAAACCCATCTGCCATCGTTTTAGCTGTCGAATCATATTAAATTCCTTTAAGGTCTGAAAGTGATATCTGACTAAGCTTATATGAGCTAGGTGATGCTGAGCGCTGAGATGAATTTTTGTTTGAGAGGGGCGCGGAGCGCCCCTCTCAAACAAAAATTCATCCCTTTAAGGCTATGGGCAACGGGAATAGACCCATTAAGATTCAGCGTCTCAAAGATTGCACTTTTTCACTTAAGGTTCTGTAGCAAAAGGTTCTGTAGCAGAGTACAGCTTTCTCTTTGCTATTGAGTACAGATAGGAGTGATAGTGTGCCGAGCGATCGTCTTCGGTCTACTTTGAGGCGTTGTCCTGATGACAGATGCGGTGCGTCTCTACTGACCTACGGCGTTGAAAAGGATTTCTTGATTGCTGCTAGCTAAATCATTCCGCAAGATTTTTGGGGTTAAGCCTGTATGCTTTCGCATTAAGCGAGTTAAATGACTTTGGTCTGCAAACCCGGTTTGGCTAGCAATATCTCCAATCGACATCTGGGTTTGGATCAGCAAGGCTTTCGCTTTTTTGATGCGCTGAGCCATAACGTATTGGTGTGGAGTCAATCCAGTGGATTGCTTGAAAAGAGTCAAGAAATAGGAAGAACTCATGTTTGCCACTCTAGCGATCGCTTCCAAAGAGACAACGGCATCAAGATGCTGATCGATGTAGTCTATGACAAGCGCGAGTTTATGGGAAGGCAATTTCCTATCTATCGCCTGATCTATCGCTTGATCTATCGCCTGATTTTCCATAACTGCATATTTTCTAACGAGATGCGCGATCAGGGTGTGAGTTAATGATTCAACATAAACGCGATCGGGCAGTGCATCCTGACTCAACTCGGCAATGAGATTCAACGCTAACTGATGGAGCAAGTCATCACGAAGCTAAAGCGACAACAGTTATTTCCCAAGTTCTTTGGCTATTTGCTGATAGTAGGTGAATAGAATACCGCTGCATCAAGACCAAGTGCACTGCTTAGTCATCATGGTTTCTCCATAGTGGGAAACCGTTAGACTGCCAGAACCACCGCCTTGGGTCACAACTTTGTACTCGTAGTCATTGTTATAGAAAAGGTAGGTTTCACCGTCGCGGGTGCCATTAGTTAGAAAAAGACCATCTGTCAAATAGGAGTAGCTGTCGCTAGCTGCACTGCCTTCGGTACGGATGGTGATCGTGTAACCGCCACACTGTAAAGTAGCAATCCGAACATTCTGTTCTTGAGCCAGAAGCATCGGAGCTTGGTCAATGCCAGCACGAGCGGCAGTAGGAACCAACGGGAGACAGAGCAGACCGCCAATTATTACTGAGCCAGCCAGTTTTCGTGCGTTAACGATCGTATTCCAGATAATCATAGGATTCCAGGTTTAAAGGGTACAGGGATATTGCAACGATGATGGGAACCAATAGCAATCTGCCGCTGCGTGAGCCAGCCTGATCTATTCAGTCTTACGTTCCATACTGACATCGCATTGAATATTCGAGCTGACAGTAGCAATAAAAGATAACGAAACAATATGGCATTACGTAATTGAGTTAGGACGAGTTATTTTTTGAGAGCCGCGCGGCTCTCAAAAAATAACTCATTGGATCTAAGCGCGTAGCGCTATATCATCACAGCTCAGGTTATGCAGATGCAAAACTTGAGAACAGAACTAATTCGAGATGACATACCCCTTCGTTGGTGAAAATCGCAAATGAGAATTTGCCTTTTACCTTAGAAAATTCATTAATAGAAGATTCATTAAATGTTGTCGCCAGCTCAACATTGAGTTTTACACCTATCAAAATGTTGGGATAGCTAGCGTACCTCAATTGAATCAAACCGACAAATCCACGATACCCCGCTGTACTGCTGTAATCACCGCTTGAGTGCGATCGCTCACGCCCAGCTTGCTCAAAATATGGCTGATGTGAAATCTAACCGTACTCTCGGCGATGTTCAGGTCAGCGCTGATCTGAGGATTATTTTTACCCTTTGCCATTAAGCGAAGCACCTCTAGCTCTCGATCGCTCAACTCTGACGTGCCCATGCGTTCTGCTAGTTTCGCGCCTATGTGAGGCGGAATGTAGGACTGGTTACGATAGACCGTGCGAATGGCATTTAATAACTCTTCAAGCCGAGTTCCCTTGAGCAGATAGCCCTTTGCGCCTGTTTGCAGCCCGCGATAGATGTCTTCGTCGCCGTCATAAGTCGTTAGTACAATAATTCGAGCCTGGGGAAACTCCGCCCGAATTGCGGCGATCGCTTCCACTCCGCTCACTTCTGGCATCCGTAAGTCCATTAGCGTGACATCGGGTTGGTGTTGACGAAAGAGTTCAATGGCTTCCCTACCATTGAGAGCCTGTCCGACGACCGTGATATCCGGCTCACATTCCAACAGCATGGCTAGTCCTTGACCCAATACGGGGTGGTCATCCGCGAGCAGAACGCGAATAACAGGAGATGAATTCATGAGAGGTTCCCTGAATGACCCATATCTTGATTGACCCATACAAGGATTTCCGTTCCCTGGCTCAGAGCGCTTTGGATGGTCAACTGTGCCCCAATCCGTTCAGCCCGTTCCGTCATTCCCAATAGACCAAAGCCGCTTCCAACAGTGTCCGAAACGCTATCCAGCGCAAACCCTATCCCATTATCCTTAATTTGTAAAACACACTGGGCTGGCTCGTACCTCAAACTCAGCTGAATTTCAGTTGCCTTGGCATACTTGCAGGCATTCATCAACGCTTCCTGCCCAATACGAAGTAGATGATGCTCGGTTTCTGGGAGAAGCGAATAGGGCGTTCCCTCTTGATTAAAGACAAGCTGCATTGGACTGTGGGCGAACATCTGCCTAGCCAACTGACAGAGGGCATTGTAGAGATCGCCATCTTCTAAATAGAGAGGGCGCAAAGCGGTAACCGATCGCCGCGCCTCGGATAGTCCAGACTGAGCTAAGTCATAGCTGGTTTGAATGCATTCTTGAGCAAGGATAGGATCGATCGTCAGCTTACGCGTGGCAACATCCAGGTGAACAATAATGCTGGTAAACGCTTGGGCTAGCGTGTCATGAATTTCGCGGGCTATGCGGTTGCGTTCTTCAAGAACAGACGCGGCTTCCGCCCGTTTGCGATCGCTGAGATCTAACACAAAGCCGATCGATCGCTGCTGCTCTGCATCAAAAACGGCACAACCAAACAGCACTGGAACTCGGCTGCCATCTTTACGGTAATACTCTTTCTCAAATGCGCTGCAAACTCCCTGAGTTTTTTGTTCTGCGATCGCTTGCTGATCCAGTTGAACATACTGCGGTGGAGTCATGTTAGCCCAATTCATCTGATTTGCGCTCAGATCATCTTGGGTATAGCCGACCATCTCCAAGAAGGCATCGTTGGCTTCAAAAATAGCTCCATTAAAATCAGCGACATAGACCCCAAGCACATTAGATTCAGCAAAGCGTCTAAATTTAGCTTCGCTCTGTCGCAAGGCTACTTCTACCTGCTGACTCTCTTCCAACAAATCGGTTCGCTGTCTCTGCAAGGTTTGCTGACTCATCAGAATACCTGTGAGCATTCCCAGGAAAAAGGCTGCCAGACAGAGAAAAAGCGCTATGTGGAGATTGGATTCAACCCACTTTAAGAAGATGTCTGAGAAGTGCAGATTGCTACCCAAATCGCCCCCCAAATCCCTCAATTCTAGGGGACTTTGAACAAGAACTGGCTCGAAAGTCTCGCAGAATTGGGGGGTTGAGGGGCGAATGCAGAACATTTGATACTTTTCAGATAATCTCTAAAGCATTGATTTTGAAGAACACAATCGCAACTTGATGATTTAGCTCTCAAAGCTTAATATTTTCCATTTCCCTCTACTCTGCACCGCTCTAAAGTAATAATTCCTACCCTCTTATTTAGGGCGATCGCCCTTTGCCGCCAGTTGAACCCTAAACGATTTTAGCTGTTCTATGAGTGTAGTATTTTGATTGAGACATGGTTTTGATTAGGCTTGTCTTGATTAGATGTATTCTGATTAGATTTATTCTGATTGGATTGATCAGAGAATTCTGTTACTCTGCCTAGATTCTGCTCTTTGGTATATTCCACCTCACCCTGCGCTTTTAGGAGAGCCGCTATCTTTTTCCGCATCATAATTCCAGGTTTGTCTGTGAACATATGCTGTTCCTGGTTTAGACTTAGCGGCACATCATAATCAGTCGATTCTAGAATCCGCTTGTCTTCTAAAGTAACAGCTCGATCGAAGGCAATTACATCTTGGCTGGGTGTATCTGTCTCCGTATCGTTGCGGAGGCAAAACTGTACCATCTGAGAAGTTGAGTCATTAATAGGCGTCATGGTATTCACGATGACATGAGCCAGTCCGTTAGGATAATTAATCCGCAACCTAACCGTAAACGGCATGAACCAAACCATATCTAAAGTACGAACTGTTTGTTGTTCATTCATGCCTAGATTCTGTTGCTGCAACTCTGGATTGACAACGCCTAGAGTCCCCCGTACTTGGAGTCCCCATTCAGTTTCAGTCACTTCTAGCACATCGGGAATAGGATGGTTTTCGCTACCAAAGGTTGCGGTGTGAACGAAGGTTGGATGAGCCAAGTCAAACTCGTTTTCCATCACGCGTAATCCAGCGCATCGCCACGGTTCGTAAAACTCATGAATTAGACGGAAGGCAGGATCAGTTGCTTCAGCGATCGTCGGAATGTCCGTCAGGGGTTCTCCTAGACAAACCCAGACATAGCCATATCGCTCCACACAGGGGTAAACCTGTATTTGGTAACTCGCAGGAATTGCCTGATCTGGCTTCAGTTGTGGAACATGAACGCAAGTGCCACAGCCGTCAAATTGCCACCCATGATAAGGGCATGAAATATTGCCGTTAATCACAGTGCCCAAGGAGAGTTGAGCCGATCGATGGCAACAGCGATCTTGAGCGGCGATCGGTCGATCGTCTGAGTCTAGCCAGAGGAGAATTTTCTCGCCTAGTAATTCAAATGTCTTCAACCCATCTGATAAATCCGCAATAGGAACAACTGGATACCAGAACCGACGCAATACAGACTGTTGTGTGACTAACATTGCAGTACTATTCCAGACCTCCGCATAAAAAATGAATCCACTTAAACTGTACCAAGATGCGAAAAAGCAGAGAGGTTTAGTTTTACAATTTCTTAACTGTATACAGTATACATAACAAATTTTATCGGGTAATTTTGTATCGTTGAGAACTTTAGAAGAGCAAAATTCAGAGATGACTGCGGCGCGAGTAGAAAAACTATCAAAATGATGGTTTGTTGTTAGCAAATTGTTGGCAAATTGTTAGTAGATTATTAGCAAGTTTGATGAGTCATACAGAGCTATAGTTTTATTGAAGCTAAATCGTTTGAGCAAGAGCATAGAAAAATAGTTAAATACTCTAAAGTAAATGGATTGAGCAGAGGGTTAGTTTGCGGCAATATTGTATTAAATGTGACAACTAGAGCCTGACAATCTTCTTATTATTTGAGCAAAATAACGCCTTGCTAAATTTTTGTTAGTAAAAGCCGGAGTTGCACCGGAGTTACACAAGTTGGTGGGAGAAAGCTGCTTTGAAGACAGATATTGACATTGAACGATTAGATCCGCCCCAACCTCCCCCCTATAACGGTTGGCAAACTGCGATCGCGAATTACTTTAAATTTAATTTCTATAAAACAGGGTTCAAAACAGAAATTCTGGCGGGCATCACCACCTTTATGACGATGGGATACATCTTGGTGGTAAATCCCATCATTTTGTCAAACGCCATTTTTCTGGAAACACCTGGCGATTTATTTTCTCAACTCGCCGTGGCTACTGCGATTGCATCGGCAATTGGCACTTTTTGCATGGGGTTTTTCGCGAACTATCCTTTTGGGCTAGCTCCAGGGATGGGCACAAACGCCTTCTTTGCCTTTTCCGTCGTCATTGGACTTAAAATCGATTGGCGATTGGCATTATCTTGCGTATTTATTCAGGGTCTAGTCTTCATTGTTTTAACGTTCACCGACATTCGTCGCCATTTGATTCAGGCAATTCCTTCCTCCATTAAGCACGCGACAGCAGGCGGAATTGGTCTGTTCATTTCCTACATTGGTCTGTCGGGCGCTGTGAACGAGGGGGGTGCAGGATTAATTGTGGCAAATGAAGCAACCAAAACCGCCTTCGGCAGCTTTGCCGAACCTAATACGCTAATGGCGGCAATTGGGCTGCTGATCACCGCAGGACTGGTGGTGCGGCGAGTCAGAGGAGCGCTCTTGCTGGGTATTATTGCAACGGGTTTACTGGCGTGGATCTCAGGAGTTGCGCCCTGGCCCAAAGGCATCTTTGCTTTTCCAGAGCTTCCCCAGGCGCTAATGGGACAGGCGATCGGCGGTCTTGCCCAACTGAATAGCCAAAACTTTATCGACTGGCTGGCCGTGCTGTTTGTCTTCTTGTTCGTCGATATTTTTGACACCATTGGAACATTGACGGGTGTGGGAATGCGGGCAGGCTATATTGGTCGTGATGGTCAGCTTCCACGGGCAAACCAAGCGCTGATGGCAGATGCCTTTGGAACAACTGTTGCACCTTTACTCGGAACCTCCAGCGTCACCGTATATGTAGAGTCAGTAGCGGGTGTTGTTGAAGGCGGGCGAACGGGCTTCACTGCGATCGTCATCGGCGCTTTATTTGTGGTCGCGCTGTTCTTTATCCCACTCTTCGCGGGTATTCCAGCCTTTGCCACCACGCCGACACTCGTGATTGTGGGAGCAATGATGCTGTCAGAGATTAGAGAGATTGATTGGGACGATATGGCGGTGGCGATTCCAGCCTTTCTAACGGTTTTTATGATTCCTCTGACCTACTCGATCGCCGAGGGATTGTCGATCGGGTTTATTAGCTATGCAATTCTCAAAACGTTCCAGGGCAAAGCGCGTGAAGTGTCATGGGGTACTTGGATCATTGCGGGTATCTTTGTCGCTCGGTTCATTTTCATGACGCTACGATTCGGTCGCAGTTAGTGGTATCAGAAGGGTAAGGCTTTATGGTATAACCTTCAACATTTTTTGAGGTAGACCTTACTCCTAGAGCCAACACTGGCTGTCTTTTCCTTCTCGTCGAAACCTTTATCAGAAACGTTGACATAAGCTCATGCAGATACAAGTAAAACAATCAGACTTTACTCGATCGCCGCTCTTTCTCATTGCTCCTTTCTTCTTCTTAGGAACGGCGATGGTCGTGATGAAGTTCATCATTCCCGACACAACACCGCTCTTCCTTGCCGCCTTTCGCCTTCTGCCAGCAGGTGTCTTAATCTTGGGTGTTGCAGCCCTCATGAAGCGCCCTCAACCTACAACTTGGCAGGCATGGCTATGGATCGGCTTATTTGCCCTTATCGATGGCGCCATCTTTCAAGGCTTCCTCACTGAGGGATTGGTGCGTACGGGAGCCGGGATAGGCGCTATTTTGATTGATGCCCAGCCCTTGGTGGTTGCCTTACTCTCAAGGTTTCTATTTGGCGAGTTAATTGGACTCTGGGGCTGGCTGGGTTTGGGCATTGGGCTAGCAGGCATCTGCTTGTGTGGCTTACCTGCCTACTGGTTCTTTAATCTCCTGAAAAATCTGGGAATTTCTGTTCCTTATGCTGTTCAAGCGGTTTTGAGCAGCAGTGATAGCTTGGTTAACTCGCAGCCTGTTGTTGCTTCTGGATTTAACATTCAAAATCTGCTAAACAGTGGCGAATTACTAATGCTGTTGGCAGCTCTAGCCATGTCCTTTGGCACCATCATTATTCGTTACGTCAAGCAACATGCTGATCCGCTTGTGGCAACGGGCTGGCACATGATCTTGGGTGGGCTACCGCTTGCAGTGCTGTCCTTTATCTGGGAAGACAGCCAGATAGTAAACCTTCACGCTGGAGAATGGGCTGGATTAGGCTATGCGACGGTATTTGGCACAGCAATCACCTACGGAATATTCTTCTATCTGGCATCAACGGGCAATATGACCAGCGTTAGCGCTCTCATTTTTCTGACTCCGGTTTTTGCCCTACTGTTCAGCAGCTTACTTCTAGATGAGACGCTATCTGGACTGCAATGGATTGGTGTTGCTTTAACGCTAATCAGCGTGTATCTGGTGAACCAGCGCGACGAAATTGCTAAGAAGTTTGCAGGGGATGGAGCGATCGCCCCAGCGATTACAGTGACAAACCCTGCTAGTTCAGAAACATCAACGCCCCTTGTTGCTGAAAATACAGCATTAGAACAGGATGCATAGCTGAATAGCAAGATCTTTTAATGAACTAGAGATGGTATCGTATACAAGTTTGGTACATTAAGGAGAACATAATGATTCGTCGATTGATTTTGGTTGCTATAGGTGTTTTCTTTGCTATGGCTACATTAATTGCCAGTCCTGCATCGGTTAATGCAGCAGGATTTTTGGATCGATTCCAAGGAGTACAGCAATCGAATCAAAAACTTCAAGAAGATCAAAGCTCTAAACAAGAGGAATATTTACAACAGAGTCAGTACGCTCAAGATAAACAGGCGGATCAAATGCAGCAGGCAGCTCAAGGCAAAGACGGACAGTACAGCTACTCTAACAACCAGGCAAATCAGCCGGACTCCCAGAATGCTGGACAGTCTGCTCAGGTAAAATCAGAATCCGCTGCTACCCCAGATTAAGTTAAGTGCTATTTCAATGCGTAGTTCATTCGCTTAACTTAGAAGGGTTTTAAGCCCTTGTTTAGGATGGTGGATTACATAACCTGTACAACCGATCTGCTGTAGGGGCTTAGCAATGCTAAGCCCCTACCCCAAGAATTACTTGAAAAGCCTGATAGCAACTTAAATCGCCCTCTACATCCTCCAATTCTGAGGGGCAAATGCAGAACTTTTGATACTTTTCAATCATCTTCTTAGATCCTTCTTTCAAACCTGCTGGAGAATTAAAATTGCGCGCGTATCGCTGTCGCTAGTTTGCTTAGTCGCTAGTTTGTTTAGGACATTTTTGGTGGGGCGCTTCGCGCCCCACCAAAAATGTCTCCGTCCTAACCGCTTTAGCGGTTGCTCTATCTGAATCTTTGAACTGACATGGCAAGCCTTGCTCAATCCCCACAACATTCTCTTAAGGCGTTTCGCGGCTCCTTTCTAGATTTTATTGATGATCCTTTCCATAGCTCTGTATCAGAAAGTGTCCGTTATATTTCTGATGGATTGCTGATTTTGGAAGACGGTAAGATCAAGGAGTTAGGAGCCTACGACGTTCTGAAGGATAAGTATGCGGCGATGCCCATCACTTCGTACGTTGGGCGACTGATCATGCCAGGGTTCATCGATACTCACATTCATTTTCCTCAAACTGAAATCATTGCTGCCTACGGTGAGCAGCTTTTGGAATGGCTGAATCAGTACATTTTCCCGACTGAAGGTAAGTTTAGCGATAAGGCTTATGCTCAGAAAGTTGCTTCTATTTTTCTAGATGAGCTACTGAAAAATGGAACAACAACGGCTCTAGTGTTTACTGCGGTATTTCCAGTCTCAACTGATGCGTTTTTTGAAGAGGCAAGCCGTCGCAATCTCAGAATGATTGCAGGCAAAGTCATGATGGATCGCAATGCTCCAGATTTTTTGGTGGATACCGCAGAAACCTCGTATCAAGATAGTAAAGCCCTCATTCAGAAGTGGCACAAAAACGGGCGTCTACTGTATGCCGTTACGCCCAGGTTTGCGATTACCTCTACGAATGAGCAGCTGCGTCTTGCAGGAAAGCTGCTGGATGAATTTCCAGATGTTTATCTGCACACGCACATTTCTGAGAATCTGAACGAAGTGGCATGGGTGAAAGAGCTATTTCCAGAGAGCAGTGGTTATTTAGATGCCTATGACCAAGCTGGGCTAGTGCGAAGCCGCTCGGTATTTGCCCATGGAATACACCTGACGGATCAAGAACTTAAGCGGCTGTCGGAAGCTGAATCAGCGATCGCCTTTTGCCCAACCTCCAATCTGTTTCTCGGCAGCGGCTTATTCAAAATTGAGCAGGCGAAGTCGGCAGAACACCCAGTGAAAGTAGGGTTGGGAACTGATGTAGGGGGCGGTACCAGCTTTTCGCTGCTACAAACAGCAAGCGAAGCCTATAAAGTGGCGCAACTGCGACAGCAAAAGCTTTCTCCTTTTCAGGCGCTGTTTTTGGCAACGCTGGGGGGAGCAAGAGCGCTGTCACTAGGCGATACGATCGGCAATTTCGATCCGGGAAAGGAAGCTGACTTTGTTGTGCTAGATCTGCGCTCCACGCCGCTAATGGCGTTCCGCAACCCAGAAACCATTGCAACTTCAATAGATGAACTGGCAGAACAAACATTTACGCTGATGATGTTGGGCGACGATCGCGCCATTGAGGCAACTTACATCATGGGGGAACCCGCATACGAACGGGAGGCTAAAGCTCAATCCCTTAGTACTTGAAGTAGCAGTAGTTGAAGTAGCAGTAGTTGAAGTAGCAGTAGTTAAAGTAGCCCTTAAAATCATGACCTTCAAACCATTCATTGTTTCAGTGCTGATGGCAATTGCTGTGATTTGCTCAACTGTTCTTGTGCCGTTTGCATGGGCGGATAATAGCAGCAATCAAAGCAACCAGAGCCTGAACCAGCCGAGTGTGCTAGTTGCACCGGAGCCAGATTTTGAGATTAACGTTTATCCCAAGCCAGGAACCAACAGGCAGCGAGTTGGGTATGGACTGGGGGGCGATCGCGTCACCGTCCTTGAGCAGGTGGGGAGTAATGAGGGCTACCTGTGGAATTACGTGCAGTTTTCTGATTCGCCGATGCTAAAGGGATGGATTCGGGAAGAGTTTGTTACCTCTGATACTCAGAAAATTCGCCAGCCTCAGAATAGTAGCAATCAGCGCAGGGGGCAGGGCAGTAGCTTGCAGGCAGACCCAGGCTATTGGGGCGATCGCCAGAGCCAGCATCAAGGGAATCAACGACAGGCACGCTCCAGCCAATACTCAGACCACTAGAGCCAGACTACCAGAGAACGCCAGCATGAGCCTTCCGACCGATGAAATTTCTCCTGCAAGCTTGGTCGTTGAGCATACGGTGTCTAGAGGAAAAGGCTCAGCCTTTAAGCGATGGCACGCCGATCTAACTGATTCTGCAAAGCATCACGAAGGATACATCCGTACCGATCTTTGCTCTCCAGTTCAAGGTTCTCAGCTTAAGTGGTATTCTTTAATTCACTTTGATTCTCCAGAGCATCTGCACAGCTGGCTTAAATCAGAGGATCGGGAAAAGTTGCTTGAATCCGGGCAGCAGTTCTTTAGAACCTACCGCTTCAAGTCGTTTAGCACTGGGCTAGAGGGGTGGTTCTCTCAAAAAACAGGATCAGAACAACTAGGCTTAGGGTCACCCGCCTGGAAACAAAATCTAGCTGTTATCCTAGGACTGTATCCTACTGTAGTCATTCAAACATTATTGTTTACTCAGTTTAGTATTGCCCAAAATTGGTCACTGGCAAACTCCATGCTGCTGAGTAACTTTATCTCATCTTCTACTCTAACCTGGGTGGTGATGCCCCTCGTATCACGGCTGCTGAGTTTCTGGTTGCAGTCTAAGTACGAACCGATACCAAAGCAAACGAACGCGCTGGGAATATTCTTAATTGCCTGTGCGCTTACATTCATGAATTCTATTTTTAATCATGTTCAGTAGATTGCAAAGCACGACATTACTTTTCGGTTTTTGGGGCGCGCAAAGCGCGCCCCAAAAACCGATTTGCGATCTACTGATGTTTGAATAATCAGCTGTTTGAAAATCTAATCCTGGCAGGATTAGCGATTATGAATCTAGTTCATCGCCTACTGTTCAACGTTCTGAAATATTTAGGGTCTATTATTTTGCCGTTAGCTTGCCTGACTCTGGGCGCTAGCTGCCTCATTACCACAGAGGCTTTTGCTGATATTCATCTCAATGCTGAGGTAGCTGGTTCTAAACTGATTCGAGTCACGAATACTGCGAATAGCGGAGTTGGCTCACTGCGTTGGGCGATCGACCAAGCTAATGAGTATCCAGATGATAATTTAATTGATCTTAGCGGAGTCAGCGGCGCGATCGCGCTTAGCAGTCCTTTACCTAAAATCACCCGTAATTTGAGGATTGTGGGTGATGGTAACGATACCATCAGCGGCAATCACGCCCATCAAGTCCTGTATGTCGAACGAGGAGACGTGACTCTGAGCCACCTGACGATCGCCGATGGCTTAGCTCAAGGCAGCAGCGGACAAAATGGCGCAGGGGGTTCCGCAGGAATGGGCGGTGGACTATTTATTAGCCAAGGCAGGGTCACGCTCAACACCGTTAGATTTGTAAACAATCAGGCGATCGGTGGAGAGGGAGCCTATCGCAGCACCGATAGTCAGCAGGGTGAGATGCAGCAGGCTGAGACAAGACAGGCTGAGCTTCAGCCTAGCCTTCAGGATGTTAAGCCCAGCATCCAAACTAGCAAAAGTAAATTGAAGGTCAATCGAGGGGCAATCCTGGGCGTGAATGGCGTTAGCTTGACGCTAGATCCCTCATCTACAAAAACCAGCCCGATTACCATTGACACGCATAACGATAAACTGTGGGCGAATCGAGGAGCGATCGCAGGGGTAAACGGTATTGGCATCGGGGGCATCGGCAGTATTGCCTTTGGCGGTGGCGGCGGATTTGGCGGATTTGGGAACGCGGGTAACGGCGGCAATGGCGGCAATGCAGGGGTGAGCGGTGGAAACGGCGGCAACGGTGGAAACGGCGGCAATGGCGGCGTGGGAATCTTTGGTAGCTTTGGACTTTGGGAGAATCAAGGCGGCATTGGGACAGTTGCCTTTGGCGGTGGCGGCGGATTTGGCGGGTTTGGAAATGCGGGCAACGGCGGCAACGGCGGCAATACTTCTCCTGAGATGGCGAACGGTGGTAACGGCGGTGATGGCGGCGACGGCGGCTTTGGGGGCGGCGGCGGCTCAGGAGGATTTGGCGGCACAGGGGGAACGATAGGTAATGCTGGAAATCCCGGTCAAGGCGGATTTGGCGGCAGTGCGGGCGGTCTGGGATTTGGCGGCAGCGGTGGGGGATTTGGCGGCGCAATTTTTATCAAATCCGGTCGTCTCATTTTGAGGGAGACTCTGTTTGAGCATAATAGAGCTATTGGCGGAACTGGAATGAGTGCAGGACAGGGTAAAGGAGGCGCAATCTTCATGGTCACTGAAGATTTGATGGAACAGATAGGAACGTTACCTTCACCCAAAGTCATCTCTTTCAAGCAACTGCCGCAGTTCGTAAAAAATACTGCCTCTGATGCAGGACAAACATCGATCGATAATGCGGATATCTACGGGACAATTAATGTGGAATGAGCTACTGTCTTATTTCATCCACCCGATGCCCTTGGATAAAATTTAGGGTAGTGGTATTTAGGTAAGGACTATCAAATTTAGTAGGATGAGCTGAACCTGGCTAGTTCTGCTATTTCGATCGCAGTAGCTTCATCACAGCCCCCGTATTAATGCGAACTTTCTGGATGGGGAAATGGTGTAACACGTCCATGAGCGTGACATTTTTGGGCTTGGCTTTTGCAGCTTCAACCAAAGCAGTTTCAATGGCAACCTGACCATTTTCACCTGATTTTGTTTGAATGAATTCTCCCAACCAGAACAGCCACGCATCCCCTGTCGATGAGTTAAGGATCTCAGCGACCTCAACAGAGCTGACATCCAGCGGGTATTGCAGCGCCGATCGCATATTCTGCAAGGTCTGTTCATCCAGAAATTGAGCGTAGAATCCCAGTGGACTGGTTATCTCTCCTGAATCAACGTAAGTTTGCAGCGTTTCTACAGGCAGCGTAAAGTCGATCGCGCTGACTGCAAAATAGAACTTTTCTGCTCCCACAGCATCAGAGGGGGGAGCTACTAAAGAGTTCTGAAAGGAAGGGGAATTACGAGTAGCGTTTAGGCTCGTAATTTTTAAGCGATCGTGCTGATATTGAAATCCCAAATGGGTTTCGGGAAGAGGGATATGCTTCACTCGAAGTTGGCTAAGGCTAACATCTCCACCGATCGCCGTTGCGTTCAAGTCGCCTGTCACCGTTGCAGAAGTGCTTAAGTTCCCTTCCAATGGCATCGATACATTCATCCACTTTTGAATTGCAGCAAGCGGTAAATTTGTGAGCTGAATTTGTCCGTTGTTGATACTGCCATATTTCCCCGTCAGCAGAATCTGAGTATCTAGATTCTGAATTATTTTGCCTTGACCATCTGGATAAGTTATCCCCTTTAGCTGTAGCGGATGCATCACCACTTGCTGTCCATCATACTGACCACTTGCTGTGATCTCTCGAACTCCATGCTGTTGCCATGACCAATCTTGACCCTGGATATCAAAGCGGGTTGAGAAACCCGATCGCAGTGAGCCAGACAGAGCAGCATTTCCTGAAAAGCGACCGTTTAACGACGCAAGTTCGGGCAACTGATGGGTTGAACTAGGCTGAATTTTTTGAATTTCCGCCAAAACCATTTGGAGGTCACTTAGCTCTCCCTCACTCACTGAAACACTGGCGCTCATTTGCGGATCTTTGTCCAAGAGAGCCTGTCCGTTGAAGCGGTAAAGACTTTTGCCTAACCGGAACTCGCCCTTGTTCAGCGTGGCTATCCGATCGCGATACTGAATCGTACCCGTAAGCTGATCCTGCTCATGCCCTAAACGATTCGACTGAGAAGTGCCAATTGTGGGCTGAGTAACGCTGATTTTTGCGACTCCCTGCGGATGGGTATTGAGAGCATTGAAGTTGAACCGCCCCGACAGCAGACCATTTACACCTTGGATAGCTGGAGAAGCCTGCGTGAGCTGGTAAACAGACTGAAGCGGTAGTTTGTTCACGGTTCCGGTCAACTGTCCCTGATGGTAGCGTCCTTGGAGAGTTGCCTGATCGGACTGAACCTGAAGGGCAACCGTTTGAAACGGGCGATCGATCCAGCCTTGAATTCGATCCTGCGATCCTTTGAGGTCGAGCTGTAACCCTGTTGTCGTGAACTGAACCGCACCTGTCAATGGCTCAAACTGAAACTGATTGAGTGCAAGCCCATCGACCTGAAGTTGCCCTACGAGATGCGGTTCAATCAGGTTTCCTGTCAAGCGTCCGTCAAAGCTAGCAAATCCATTGAGACTGGCAGCCTTGGAGACACTCGGCAATTTAGCTACTAAACCTGCCAAGTCTTCTCTAATCTGCACTGCCAGATCCATCGCTTCGAGGGTGGGCTTTGTTCCGGTGAAACCGAGCTTAACGACACCGCTCAAATGGCTGTTCTGGGTTTCAGCATTGATGATGTGTAGTCGATCGCCATCCCACTGAAATGCTGCGGTCAGCGGTTGAGGAAGAATATTGGTTTGAGAAAGCTGAAGCGTGCCTACTGCGTCTATGGCGTTGGCAGATATCTGTTTCAGCGTACCTGTTACTTTGACCTGCCCATCAAGAATACCTGGCAGAGCTGGATCGATCGCCTTTAGCTGCACCTGAGAACCTTGAATATTCGCGTTCCAGTTCTGATCGGTCAGCGTGCCCTCAATCTGCACAGTTCCAGCAGCTAGATGTAGCGGCGTTGTGTTGATCTGTGCCTGCCATTTACCCTCGATCATCTGCCCTGCTCCAGTAATCGTCCCGCCTGCAAACTTCAGAGAGGTATTCTGTACCCTCAGTCGCTTATCCGCCCAAATGGCTTGTCCTTGAGCTGGATAATCGCCCTGAAGCTGCCAATTAGCCTGTAGATTGGGTCGATCGCCTGTTCCAGTAACCTGAGCCTGAGCCTCAATTTTTCCTAACTTCGTAGATGAGAGAGTTCCAGTCGGTAAAACTTCAGACAAGCCATAGAGCTGCGCCAGCGCATCAGCAGAAAGCTGTTCTGCACTCAAGTTGACCTTTAGTGGAGCCTGATCGTCCTCTAGGGTGATGTCGGCATTAGCTATAATTTTGCCGCCGCTGTCGGGCAGAAACTCGACCTGTTTCAGCGTGAGCTGATCGGTTTCCTTATCCAGAATAAATTGTGCTTGCGCTACTGGAACGGTGAGGCGATCGATCTGAAAGGGTTGAGCAGCCTCAGCCATTCCCGAAAAGATGACGTGATCAAAGGCTCCTGAAACGCGAACATCCTTTGATTTCAGCGCTCCAGTCACCGAAAAAGGCAGATTTAACTTAAAAGTCTGCATAAAATCGGCAGCGCTGACAAACGGCACGGTTGCCCGCAGATCTAAACCCTGTTGTAAATCGATCGTTCCTCCCAGATCAAACGGAATTTTGCCAAAGCGAATATGTCCCTGCTGTACCTGAATTTTCTGTCCGTTAAAGCGCAGAGTTCCGGCAACATCAGAAATAGGATTTGGCTCACCTTTTGCTCGCAAGGCGCCTTGTTTAATCTCTGCAACTCCCTGTAGCGCGATCGGCTGATGCAAAGATTTATTGATCTGGATACGTCCGCTGATCGTTCCTTGGTCTACCGTTACCGGGATAGGTAGCAAGGAAACAAACGGTGCAATTTCTACATTCTGAGTGGTCACTGCAAGACTCACCTTCTCTGTCTTCAGATTGGTCTGCCCTTTGATTCCCCAGTTTCCCTGTCGAAATGCTCCACTTAGATTAAGGGTGAGATGCTCATCGTCTTCAAGTTGGAACGATCCCTGAAGAGGAAGTACTGTCATTGTCCGTTGACGATTAGTATCCGAAACTCGATCGCTCAAGAAGGGGATCAAAGTTACTTTGGCATTCTTCATCTGAATTTGCTTAATTTCCGCAAAATCTCCGCTTTGAAGATTTAGCTCAGTCTCTAACCAATCTCCTTTAGCATTCTGTTCTAGAGAGACTTGCGGTTCAATCAGCGTCACGTCAAGCTTCAACTGCTGGTGTAGCAGCACATCAGCTAGATCAAAGTGAATTTCGACAGCTTTGATGCGCATCTCATCGGGATCGTTTGCAGTGGCAGGAATACTGGATGCTCCAAGCCGCAAGCCAATCGGTGTGACCCGCTCAAGTGCGCCGAGCTGCACCGGGCGATCGAGTGCCCTCTGCAATTCGGCTGCAATTTTAGGGAGAAGCTGGTGGTTTACCTGCTGGTGAATCTGCTGCCCAATCCACTGCGATCCTGCGACTCCAGCGATCGCTAAAAATCCGCCCGCTCCCAGCCCAACGATCAGCCACTGTCTGCCTTCCAGCTGCCGATTTGCTCTCCGACCACCCCGATATTTAAAGTGCGACATGCTGCTTACAGATGTGATAACCGACTAATGACGTGAACTATCGTGATCTGGTTCCACTCGAATTACATCTCGTAATCCTAGCCAATTGTGGCGTTTAATTCCCCAAGTGAGCAACGCCAGAACCGTTATGAACAACCCTAGGAAAGCCAGAAGAACAGGAAATCCAATTGAGATACTAGAGCCAATGAATGTTAGTAGAAATGCACAGGGAATGATTCCTAAAAATGCTGACCTAGCGTAAATTGACAGGGAAATGCCTGAGGTTCCTGCCGCATAGCTCATCAATTCATAGGGCAGAACAGGCAGCAGATGCACCACAAAAATTAGCCAGCCGATGTAGCGATCGCCCCGATGCGTTGAGAAGTAGATGACTTTCCCCGTTAATGCCCGCATTGCCGATCGCCCCAAGGTACGCCCAATAAAATAGGCAAGCAGGCTGCCTACAGAGATGCCAATCACCGCATAGATACCTGCCGTCATGGGTCCCCAAATGGCTCCTGCTGCGATCGTTGCAGGAGTGCTAGGAATGACACTAACCACGATCGCCACAATCACAAAGCCAATGTAAAACAGAACGCCCCAGATGCCTTGCTGTTGAATGAGCTGAGTAATTTGCTCAGGCTGCGACCAGTTAATATGGGACTGCGAAATCACCCAGATGCCTGTTGCAATACATACCCCCAGCACAAGCAGAGCGATCGTATTTTGCAAGCTAAAGAACCTGGCTATGCGAGTTTTTGACCTCAAGGGTTCCATTAAAGCTCCTGCTTTTTAAGGTGCCTCCTTCAGAAGTATAAAAGATTCACAATAGAGATTTCTTCACCCATCCGTCTAGCCCGACGGGTTGAACTTTTACTAGCGCGGCATTCTCACTTTAAGAGCAACCGCCAGCTCGCGACCTTTCATGGCATAATCTAGAAAAATCGGCGGCTCAACCAAGGCGTACATCTCAATTATTGGTGGTATTCAAGTAATAATTTTTTGTGGCATAGACTTTGCCCGCGCCACAAAAAATTATTACCTCCTGGAGAATACTCAATCATCAACTAATAGTGATGTAACATGAGATTATTTTCATTCACCGATAGAGATATATGTCAGTACCCTTAGCTTATTATCGATCGGTACTTTTGTTCACTACGGGCTTGTTAAAAGTAATCTTATGGGATTCCCTATTTGCACCTGCAAGTTGGGCACAGTCGATGGAGACAGAACAAGTGCTGCAAACTCCTAATTATCCACTGGAGCTTGTTCTAATTGGTGAATCAGATCATAAAGGAGCGGCTGACACCCATGAGATTAGAGTGCAAGGTGTTCAATTGCCACTTCTCTATCAAGCTGCGACACCCCCTCAACCCACAGCAGAAATTTTGCTCGATCGCCCTTCGACTCAAGCCGCAGATTTGCTGCCAGAAACTCAAGATGTTGAACAGACAGACGGGCAGATTGATACCGTAGCTTCGGTACAGTTTGCCGATCTCTCTCAAGCCATCACGATTGAGGAGCAGTTTGCTCAAGTGCAGACTGCTCCCGCCGATTTACAAAATGATTCGTTCTCCTTTGGCTTTAACACTCATCTGTTTGATCCAACGGCTTTGCGAGGCTCCCTCCGCACTAGACCTGCACGTACTCCAATCAAAGTGACAGGCTTAGCCGCTGCTGTCAGCCTCAATCAAGGCTTAGGCAATGGCAATGCTCTCAACTTGGTGGTGGAAGGAGGAGAACATATCGTTGCATTTGATCTCGGCTTCACTAGCGCTACCGATGATCCTCGACGTGGATTTGGAGTCAATCTCTCTAGCCAGCAGTCTTGGTTTCCTGCTTTTCGGGGTGGGGATAATGATTTGGATTTACCCAACGGAAATACACCTTGGATCGATCGCTTGACTGGAGGTGTTGAGGTACTCTTGCCGCTAGGGAGTCAGATTGATTCTGCGATCGGCGTTTCCTATCAACGGGTAACAGTGCGCGACGAGCTATTCACCTCTAAGGTTTTTGCTTCTGATGAAGATGGAAATTCTTTGACCATCGATGATGATGGCGTGGATGACTATATTACCCTCAACTTTGCTGCCCTGCTTGATCGGCGGGACGATAGAACGTTTCCTACAAATGGCTTCATTGCCCGCGCCGGGGTGGATCAAGGCTTTAAGATCAGTGGTGATGAACTGGCTTACACGCGGCTATCAGGGAGTTTCATTCAATACCTGCCCGTCAATTTTATTGGGTTTGCTCCGGGGCCTCGAACTTTAATTTTGCAACTTCAAGCTGGCACAATCCTGGGAGATGTTCCACCTTACGAAGCCTTTAATATTGGAGGAGATCACTCTGTTCGCGGATTTGATGAAGGGGGAGTAGGAACAGGATCAAGCTTCATTCAAGCCGCTGCTGAGTATCGTTTTCCTATCACTTCTTTTGCTGTTTTCTCTCGAAATATTCGGCTAAGAGGATCGCTGTTCGTCGATTACGGAACCGATTTAGGTACAGCCGATGAGGTAATCGGCAGACCTGCCGAAGTGCGGGATAAGCCGGGTGATGGTTTCGGCTTTGGCATAGGACTCAATGCTGAATCTCCATTTGGAATGGGCAGACTGGAGTTTGCAATCTCGGACGATGGGGATAATCAAGTCATTGTCACGATCGGCGATCGCTTTTAAATGCCTATCCACCCAAACTCTGGCCCTAGGGCGTGTTTTAAAACTGGTTGGGAGGGTTTTTTTTTCGGGCGCTCCGCGCCCGAAAAAATAACTTTTAAGACACGTCCTAGGTATAGCGATCGCCAGTAATTCTTGGGGTAGGGGCTTAGCAATGCTAAGCCCTTGCAGATCGGTTGTGCAGGTTATTTAATCCACGATCGTTAGGACATTTTGGTAGGGCGCTTCGCGTCCCACCAAAATGTCCCCGTCCCAACCGCCTTGGCGGTTGCTATACCTCAACGCAACATTTGGAATCTCACACAGCAGTTCTCACTGTCTAGGATCGTAAATTCAGACATTAACCCGCTGGTTGGTTCTCGCAATTACAAACCTCTTTGGCAATGGCAGCCTGCACATTCACTAAAAAGTCCTCCAAGTTTTGAGCCTCATTAACAACTAACCCTCTAGCTCCACCGGAGGCTGCGACCAGACGCGCCAGTCTAGCTAGCCGCATTCCATCCACATACATCTGGGGTAGCGGATAGTTTTGCAAGAACTCCAGGAAAGTGACGTGATTGTCATCACGGGCTGAAAGGATCAGTGCCGATCGCAGCGCCTGAATATTTGCCTTACCTGAACCTGTTTGAACAATCTGACCCACTTCAAACAGAGCAAATTCTCCCAAAACATTGCGGAGATTTTTATCCAAGAAGGTAGCATCCACCTTCACGCTTCGATTGAGCAGCGTTTGAACATTCTCTGGAGAAACTTTGGCGAGTCCGAGTAGAGACTTGAGCGATCGCGATGGCTTTCCTGTCTCCGCTAAGGTCGTTAAATCGGCGATGCTCAGCGATCGCCTTAAGGGGCCGTACTTAACCACTATCTCCTGAGCTAGCTGAGGAGGAGTGTAGTCGGATGATGCCTGAACCAGTAGCGGAGTTTCCTTAGCTCTAGCGCTTGCCATCGTTCCAGTCATGGGCTTAGAAAAATTAGCTTGAAAACCTTTTAATTTTGGCAGGCTAGCCAAAAGACTAAGAGTGTCAATTTGGCTGGACTGATAGGCTTCAAAAAGCTTCTTAGCAGATGCAGTAGGCAAATCAGCTGGCGTTGAGGACATTAGAGCAGGTCCCGACTCGACTCCGCAATCGCACACCAGATCTTCAAGCAATCCATCTGACTGTTGCAAGATGGGTTGAACTCGTTCCACAAACAAGCTGACATCGCTGTGAACGCGATCGAGTCTGCCTAAATAGACTTTCACGTCTGACTCTGGATACTTATCAATTAACTTCAGAATCGAAAAGCTATCATCATCTGCCAACGCGGAGATTACAACGGTTTCCAACGCATCCAATGACTCACGACCATAGGGTTCGCCCATGAGATGATTGAGCTGGAGAGCCAGAAACTCGTTTAAGTTGGAATTGAGCCTTAGACTAATCTTAGGAACGATCGGTTCATTCAGCAAACGACGAGCTTCGTCTGGAGTCAGAGGAACTTTTTGAAAATAGGCTTGCAAGTTGTCAGAAACTTCAGTGCCGTTAGCAAACTCTAAAAACTCTTGATTAGAAACAGGAATGCGCGTGTCTAGATAATTTAGAATCACGGTCTCGGCGGCATCCGCTCTTCCCACACTGCATAAGAGACTAGCGATCGCCCCAAGCAACAGCCCTACAGCCCGGATGAACACTGATTGAATAAATTCTGATTTCATGCGTGAAACGTTCAGCATTGCTTTCCCTTGGTTAAAGCGCAGGTGTGGAACAAGGCACTGCATTCGGCAGTCCAATCATCTCCCCGAATGAGAAGCAAACAAACGGATTTTCGGGCACTGGAACACTGCCACCTGCCACCCAAAAAAGCAGCCGCTTGTCATCGAATAGCTCCTGCCGCAGTGCGCCGTTGCCTCCGACGCTGACATCGTCGTCAAACACAGTCAAGGGGCTGGATTGTAGGGTAGTGGGATTAGTGCGATCGCGCAGAATCTTCACCATCACTTCTGGATCAACTTTGCCATACTCTGTGTAGGGAGTGTTGGATTCAAGCAGTTGCTCTAGACGCTTGAACCGAGACAGCGTTGAGCCTGAAGGCGTAGGATCCTTCCCTGCTGTTGCTGGGGCGACAAAGTGATTCGTCATGTAGACGGTGCCATTGTCGCGAATTTCCCGAATACCCAGCTCTCGACCAAGAATCTCAAACACTCCAGCCTGTTGAGATTTTCCATCCGCAATCAGGATCAAATTGGCGCGGGCGCGTTCCCAAGTATTCATCAACGTCTTGGCTTCATCATAGCTATGAGCCTGTTTCATAATCCGCGCCATCAGCTGCACATTGCTGGCTCCCCTAAGCGAAATGTCATCGATGGTTCGAGGATGTGCGGTATCTAAGGAGATAGATATGCCTTCGGCATTGAAACCAGAGTTGGGCCACACCGCTCCGGGGATACCGATGAACACATGGGGAATTCCATCATTGGGCTGGCGGATGAAAACAGTTGGATTTTTTACCCAGTAATCGACCGGCTTTTTATTATTATCCAGGGTGCGAGCATGATAGACCTCACCATCGCTTGAAGCGTCTCCCAAGGCTACAAAGCCAGCACAGCCGTCATGGAATAAAATCGGCGGTAGTAAGTAAGCAAATTGCTCTTGAAACACGTCGCCATAGGCTAAGACCATGCAGCCATCAAACGTCAGACCAATATCTTGAGTCGCAGATGACAAACCTCGGCATTCCTCAATCACATCAGGAAACGATCGCCGCATAGCCAACCGCCCCAACGCCAATCCTCGACCTGCAAAACTCAGTGCTTCGATCGCTTCTTTACCTATTGAAGCAATCTCATCATGTAGTAAAGTGCCGTGCTGACGACCCATCTCATAAGGCGTTCCTTCTAGCCAGACGACTTTAATCGCCCCCCTATCCTCGCGGTGAGAAGCAACGGGCTGCCAGGTGCCTTGAGCAGGCTGCCACATGGGCCGCTGAGCTGGAGCAGTTTGGGAAATGCTGGGGCTTGCCTGGATACCTAAAAGTAGGGCTACAGCACAAGCTAGAATCGCCAGAGCTGAAAATCTACGTCGAATGAAATCGTTCATGGTGCGATCGCTCTACCTACGGATATATCGGATGCCCTTGCCTCGCCGCTACTTGAAAAGCTGAAAGCCTCTTCACAAGCAACCAAATGCCCGCTTTGCAGTAGAGCTGAGAAGATGATACAGAATCAGACCATTGATGACAAGTCCAACAATCACAAGCCCAACGATTACACCAGCAACGATTACACCAGCAATGATTGACAAGATAACAAGCATAGTTACCCCTGTGGGTATCTGCGCGTAGTCATAATTTGCTGCTAAATTTCCTAACTTCTCCCACAGAAGTCCGCAATAGGAGAGCATCCATCAGAGAAGCAAAAGTCTATATTCTCTGATAGAGGCTTCTGGCAGATTAACTAAACAAGTTAGCGCCACGTCTAAATCCAAGGAGATAGGGAACGCTTTGCCCCCCGCTCGTAATCCGAACAAAGTAGGTACCACGAGCTAGGGTAGCGGTAATAGTTTCAATTTCTCCTCCCTCTATTGTTTGGCTACGGATACGTCTACCGCTACTCTGCTGTAGCTCAACCCGCAATTCAGGAACAAATGCGCTGAAGATACCGCCAGCCTCCTGATTTCTTGTGGAGAGGCGAACTGGAGTACGGGTATTTAATGTGAATCGGTAAAATATTGGATCATCTTCGCGAGTGCCCACTCGTCCAGCATCTTGAAAGCTCGATCGAGTGATGCGGATGGCTTGACCTCTCGTTGCCTTGGAAGCGCTTAGCGTAGTTATTGCGCCGCCTTTAAGCAAAGAGGTTGACTTAATCGAAGCGCTAGCTAAGCTGGAGAAACTGCTGTCTGCGCCGAGAGAAGTGAAGGTCATAGGTATCCCAGGACTTATATGAACTTGGGAGATTATAGGGGTCTGGCAACAGCATAATCTTGAACAAAATCACTATTTTTGGAAAATTCCAACTATGGCTGTATTCCCCTAGGTTAGGACGATGCGATCGCCAAGCTGTAACCCGGAATTGATTTGGATGCAAGCTATAGCAAACGCCAAGGCGGTTAGGACGGGAACATTGAGGGTAGGGGGCGCAAAGCGCCCCACCCTAAACGCCCTAAGCAAACTGGCGACAGCCATAACAGACAAATAAAGCAGCGTAGAAAATAGTAAAAATCGACGTTACGATCGCAAATAGCTAGCTCCGTTCACGTCCACAATACCGCCCGTCAAAAACTCGGCACCCTCAGATGCTAGAAACAGCACCGTGTGGGCAACTTCTTCAGGACGTGCCACTCGATTAAGAGGGCTTTGTTGTCGGACTGCATCTCCGGCAGGGCTTTCTAGAATGGAGCGCGCCATGTCTGTTTCAACAAATCCCGGCGCAACGGCAGTGACAAAAATGTTGTGTGGGGCAAGATGTTGAGCCAGAGATTGACTAAAGGAATTGAGTCCGGCTTTGCTAGCTCCATAGGCGATCGCCCTCGGCTCTCCTCGAAAGGCTCCCCGTGAGCTGATATTAATGATTCGTCCGCTATTGCTCTGAGTCATGTTGCGTTGAATCATGTGTTGAGCAACGCAAAAAGTGACGTTGGCAATGCCAATCAAATTGGTATCTAAAGTTTGCCGCCAGACGGTCTGCCAATCTGCGTAGTTTGTAACATCCAATGGATTTTCCTGATAGACTCCAGCACTATTCACCAGGATATCAATCTGTCCTAAATAGGCGATCGCCTCATTCACCATTTTCTCTACAGCGCTGGCATCTGCGATATTTGCCTGAAAGATCTGATGATGATTATCCGCAAGCATCTCTTTTGTTTGCTCAGCCGCTTCCTGACTGTGTCCGTAATGAATTCCTAATTTCGCTCCCGCTTGAGCAAAGGCAATGGCGATCGCTCTACCAATACCCCGCGATCCACCTATCACCAAGACCTTCTTATTCTCAAAAGATAAGTGAGTCACGTTACTTCCCTAAATTCCTACTGACTTCCAATTCCTACTTGTTTTCTAAGACCCAGGCAAACTAGCTGACTTCAGCGGATTAAAACCATAGTCTGGTAGCGGCTGATAGTCGTTTGCGTTGAGGCGCTTAATACGATCGCCCAACACGTCATGAAACTGTTCCAGGTAGACACAGAACCACTGATAATATTCAATCCACTGATCGCGATCGGCAAGATCAACATCCGCCAAAGTACAGTAAATCAAGCAGGTTTTTCCGTCACCTTCCGCATCCCATTCTAAGGGAATACCAATCTCAGCTTCAATCGCCTCTTGTTGTTCTTCCAGCAAATAGAAGTGGGGTCTTGCGTCTTCACCGGAGAGCAACAGCCCCACAGTTAGGCTCTGCTCTGGCTCATCTGCGTCTAGTTCATTTGAGCCTGGTTCATTTGAGCCTGGTTCAACTTGATCAGATTCATCCAATCGGGTATACAGCCGAAATCCAGCTCTCCCAATAGCAAAGCTGATGTTATCTTCAGTCGAAGGGTGACTCGGTTTTACAATACTGCCCCGTCGCTCTAGCTGATGGCACAGCCCATACCAAAAATCTAGATTCTGCTGTTGTGCCTCTGTCAGAATCTCTGGAAGAATCTCTGGAAGAACCTCTGAGAGATCTTCTGGTAAAAGCTCTGCTAGAGAGTCAGACACAGCGATCGTTTCTCTATGGGGTTGGACGACCCAATTAAACTTGGGAGCTACTGATTCACCAATGCGCCACAGCTCAATCTCTACCCCAAAGAAGTGAATTCCTGGAGCAATCTGATTTAGCCAACTCAACGCTGCCTGATGCTCTGAGGTAAAGCTACTGGCGATCCAGATTACCGCAGCTGCCTGAAGCGTGTTTGCCTGAAGCGTATCTGCCTGAAGACGCGCCATCGCTGTCAAAAGCTGTCCCAGATGATAATGATCGGTTGGCTCTAGCTGAGTCTCGATCAAAATAGGGCGATCGTCACCATCCCGACAAAGAATCTCGGCTGAATCAGTTTCTTCCTGGGACACCGTTAGCTCTATGCCAATGGCTTCTCCCAACAGCTTGATGATGTCTGCTTGCGCCAGCCAAGACGCGAACTCAGCATTCTCCCCACTCCAGTAGGTGCGCAAGTCAACTTTTTCCAATCGTCCCAAAGTTAGCTTTTGCAGAGGCTCAGATGGCATATTCAGCAGCACGAATGATTTCTCTCTCCATCCTACGCTGCCAGAACACAACCTTTCGAGCAACCTATGTAAGGTAATCGTTAAAGAGGAAGGATTTTTTGTTGCGTGCGCAACAAAAAATCCTTCCCTGAATACCCCCATCTCTACATATAGCTGTCGCCCGTTTGCTTAGGAAAGTTAGGGTGGGGCGCTTCGCGCCCCACCCTAACTTTCCTCGTCCTAACCGCCTTGGCGGTTGCCATAGCATTGGGCATAGTATGGCGCTATGCGGCTTAGATCCAATAAGTTATTTTTGGAGAGCCGCGCTCCGCGCGGCTCTCCAAAAATAACTTGTCCTAACTCAATTACGTAGTGCTATATCAGACGTAATATAGGAACTATTGCACTTGCTAGATGCCATGACTCCAGAGCTTTTAGCCGAAGAACTTGTCATTCCTGACATCAGCCACATTGTTACTGAAGACGACACGCCCGTGGATAATTTTCAGTCTGAAAAACAGCAGCGGCTTCTCGTGGAGCCGCTTTACAGTTCTCAAGCTGTACCCCCTCCTTTTATTGCGGCTGCGAACGTTGGGCTATTCTACGGACTCAAGCTTGACCCGATCGTCCCTGACGTCTTTCTGAGCCTAGAGGTGCAGATGCCCGAAGACTGGAGCCAGAAGCAAAACCGCTCCTACTTTGTCTGGGAGTTTGGCAAGATGCCCGATGTGGCGATCGAGATTGTCTCCAATCGGGAGGGCAAAGAACTTGGCAAAAAGCAGCAGATCTATGCTCAAATTGGCATTCCTTACTATGTTGTATTTGATCCGCTAAAGCAGCTTCAAAAATCAGACGAGATGAATGGCGAATCTCTTAAGGTGTGGGCACTCAACGCTAGGCGGTATATGGAACTGCCCGCACCTTTCTGGCTAGAAGAAGCAGGCGTGGGGCTAACGCTCTGGGAAGGCGAGTTTGAGGAACAGATAGGAACCTGGCTGCGCTGGTGCGATCGGACGGGCAAAGTTGTTCCAACAGGCAAGGAAAGGGCAGTTGCATCTGAAGCAAAAGCCCAGGAAGCTGAGGTAAAAGCCCAGGAAGCCGAGGCAAAAGCCCAGGAAGCCGAGGCAAAAGCCCAAGAAGCTGAGGCAAAAGCCCAAGAAGCCGAGGCGAAAGCCCAACGTTTAGCTGAACGGTTGCGAGCAATGGGCATTGACCCCAATCAGGATTAACCGCGAATCCCTTAAGTCATCTTCACCATCCCAACGGGTATCACCGTGAAAACAATTCACTTAGCTTCTGGACAATCCATCCCGGCATTGGGTCTAGGGACTTGGCGAATGGGAGAGAATGCCAGCCAGCGCCAAGCTGAAATTAGAGCTTTACAACATGGCTTAGACTTGGGCATCTCTCTAATTGACACTGCCGAAATGTATGGTGAGGGAGGCGCAGAAGCGGTGATTGCTGAAGCGATCGCCCCTCATCGTTCAGAGGTTTTTCTAGTCAGCAAGGTCTATCCCCATAACGCTTCCTCCCAAAAAGCGATCGCTGCCTGTGAGCGCAGTCTGCAACGGCTTAAAACGGACTATCTTGACCTATATTTGCTGCACTGGCGGGGTTCTATCCCGTTATCAGAGACGCTGGAGGCATTTCAAACGTTGCAACAGTCTGGCAAAATCCGCAGCTATGGGGTGAGCAATTTCGATCGCCGTGATATGGCAGAAGCCAGTGGAATCAAGGGCGGAGAGGCGATCGTCACCAATCAGGTACTCTACAATCTCATGCGGCGCGGCGCTGAGTGGGATCTATTGCCTTGGTGTCGGCAGCGCAGTATGCCGATTATGGCGTATTCCCCCATTGAGCAAGGTCGTTTGCTCCAGAATCGGATGCTCCAGAAGATTGCCCAGCAGCGAAATGTGACTGCGGCACAGGTGGCGATCGCTTGGCTGCTGCATCAGGAAGGCATCATTGTCATTCCTAAATCAAGTCGAGTAGAACATATTGATCAGAACCGAGCCGCCCTGGATTTGAAGCTGAGTTCAGAAGAACTCATGGCACTAGACACCGCATTTCCAGCGCCTACCCAAGCTGTACCGTTGGAAATGCTCTAAATCATGGGCAGGGAAACTTAGAAACTTATTTCCGGAATTAGCTCACAAATATTTATCTTTGATTGCGATGCTCAATTGCAATCCCAATTTTGTATAGTTAAAAATATTCAGCTTGCCTAAATTGAAGTAGATTATTTAGACAATTTTGAATATTGCTTAATAGGAGTAGCGATCGTGCAACTCCTTACGCTACAGGGCATCTGAAGAGTACCCGCGCGGGTAATGTACTCTAATAATCTTTTTTGGCACGATAAATACATCAAGCGGTAGCAGCCAAGCGGTAGCAGCTTTCAAAACAATAGGAAGCTCCTCAATAACCCGATGCTTTCAACCTATTAAAACTTCGCCTAACTTCAGCTCAAGATCAACAGCTTGCTCACCCCCTAGTTCAATAACCTGGAAGAATCATTATGACGGACAACATTAATCCCATTCAGCTACAGTCTGCTGTTTCTGCTGCCGGAGCGCAGTGGCAAGCCAACGAAACCACCATTTCTCAGCTTTCTACCCTTGAGAAAAGGATGCGCTTAGGCTACGTTCCTTCAGATGGGGAACTGACGCTAGAGCAGCGCGAACAGTCGGCGCGGATGAACTTTGCCGTGATGCAGTCGGCGATCGACAAAGGGCAAACCTTCAGCTATCCCTCGTATCACAACCTGCAAGATGGCGGCTACGTCACACCAATCAAAGATCAGTCGAGCTGCGGTTCTTGCGTAGCTTTTGGAGCCGTTGCCACCGTAGAAGCAACCTACCAGATGCAAAAGAACAAGCCCAACTCAGGCATTGATCTTTCAGAAGCTCAGCTTTTCTACTGCTATGCCAGTCTGGATGGCTACGGCTGCGGCACAGGCTGGTGGGTGTCTCCTGCTCTAGAGGCTTTTGTCACGGGCATCAGCGATGAAGCTTGCTTTCCCTATATACCCGGAGATCAGGCTTGCGTCGTCTGTGCGGACTGGCAAAACCAAGCCATCAAAATCAAGAGCCACCACGAGATTACCGACCTGGCTGAAATGAAAGAGTGGCTGTCTACCAAAGGCGCACTTGTAGCCTGCTTCACGGTCTACAGCGACTTTTACTACTATAGCAACGGCATCTATCGCTATGTTTCAGGCGACTACGAAGGCGGGCATTGCGTTTCGATCGTCGGCTATGACGACGTGGCAAGCTGCTGGATCTGCAAAAATAGCTGGGGCGAAGGCTGGGGCGAAAATGGCTTCTTCCGCATCGGCTACGGCGAATGTGGGATTGATGCCACCATGTGGGCAGTTGATAGCGTAGTAGAGCCTCTGGCAATGATCGCTCCTGTCTACGAGTACAACGCCACCGCACCCTGGCGCTATCAGTATTCCACTAGCCCCGATGTGCAAGATGGCTGGACGCGCCTCGGCATCGGCTTCTATGCTTTTGGAGCCAGCCAACCCGGAACCGTTCCGGTCTACCAGTGTCGGGCAGAAAATCCCTGGCGCTATTTCTACTCTACTCAAGGCTGCATTGGCGAAGGCTGGACAAACGACGGTATTGCCTTCTACGCCTACGAAACTCAGGTGGAAAACACGATTCCGGTCTATCGCTATGTCGCGGCTGAACCCTGGCGTTATCAGTATTCCACCAGTCCCAGCATTGGAGACAGATGGACGAATGAGGGAATTGCCTTCTACGTTTATGCTGCTAAACCTGCGTAATCGCGCCAGTGCTTGAAACCTGGTGCTTGAAACCAAGACGACTGATGAGTGCAGATGGGATGTTGGCGATCGCTCAAGGTGTCAAAACAGGAGGCGATCGTCAGCACCTTTCCTATCAATTGTTTTATTCAGAGAGCCAGCTAAAGATCTCTCCAACGCTTAGCTTTAACTCCCCTGCAAAAGCTGGAACGAGAAGCAGTTGTTCTGGTTCATCGAAAATCATCGTCTGCTGTTTGGGCAAATAAATCAACACCGTCTGTTCAGCCGGGTCAATCAGCCAGCCTATTTCAGTTCCGTGATCGAGGCAATGTAGAATGTTTTTAGTCACTTTCGTCTGACTTTGCTCTGGCGACAAAATCTCAATAACCCAATCTGGCTGCATTTGAAAAGCGTCTGCAATTTCTCCATTTTCGTCACGCGGAATTCTAGACCCAACAAACACCGACACATCGGGCACGATCGATCGCTCTCCAAAAGTACAACGCAATTCTGAAAAAGCTCTGGCGATCCGGCGAGGTTTAAGAATGACATTGATCGCGGTCGCCAGCTCTGTTTGAATGGCGCTATGTTTCCCTTTTGGCATCGGTTTTTGAATAATTTGCCCATCAATGTACTCGCTAGCAGGTTTGGTTTCTGGCAGCGTCAAGAATTCCTCTAAGGTCAAAATTCGAGGCTTTATCTGTACCACATGAACTCCTATAGCGGTCGCCAGTTTGCTTAGGGCATTTTCGGTGGGGCGGTGCGCCCCACCGAAAATGCCCCCGTCCTAACCGCCAAGGCGGTTGCTATAAAAGAAGACCGATGGGCGATGTGCTTTTATTCTATAAGCTATGCCACAACCGCTAAACCCCGATCGAATGCTAGGTCTTCCAGCAATATCTTTCAATATTCTTAGGTCTGTATTGATACTTGTCTTGCTGGCAGGCGCGATCGCTCTTCCATCTTGCTCATTCAGTCCTTCTAGCTCAGCATCCTCTCAGCCAACCGGGAGCCAAACCATGCCTCTAGCCCTCACTGCCGCCGATTCTGGCAAAACCCTTGAGGTTAGCTCAGGTGATATCCTGTCGATTCAGCTTGCTGAGAACCCCACAACAGGCTATCGCTGGACGTTGCAAACTCCGGACGAGCAAATCCTGGAGCTGCAAAGTTTAGAATTTTCTCCCGCGAATTCAGGCATTGGGGCAGGCGGTCAACGCACTTTCACCCTCCAAGCAAAATCTCCTGGCACAGCTCACCTTCAGCTCAAAGAATGGCGGCAGTGGGAGGGGGATCGCTCCATCCTCAATCAATTTGAGCTAACAGTGCAAGTCAAATAGAAATCTCTACTCTCCCCAGAGTCGCCGTCTAGATTTTCCATTGAGCCGATCATGGGTGTCGCGCAGCAAGCGGGGAATATCTAGGTTTTCAGGGCACCGGGGCAGACAGTCGCCGCAGTCTGTGCAGCGATCGCCCTTCCGTCCAGGAAACCAATGTCCGGCGTTTTCAAACATCCGGTAGCGGTACTGTCCGTAATCCGTCATGTCGTAGGCGATCGCCAGATTTCGCAGCCGCAGCACTTCTGGAATATTGATTGCCTCTGGACAAGGCAAGCACTGTTGGCATTGGCTGCACTGATCGGTGCCCAAGGCTTCAGCATGGTGACGCTGCAATCGTTTCAACGCCATTGACTCTTCCGGCGTGAGGGGATCATCACTCACATTCAACGCCCCTAGCTCATCAGGATGGGCAGCGCCCACGCTCAAGGTGGTAATGCGACAATCGCTTAGCAAAAACCGATAGGTCAACGCTAGCGGCGAAAAAGGCTGGCACAGAGCTTTGAGGGCAAGCGGCGGCGTGTGCAGCATTCCCCCCTTATCGGCAGGCGAGATGATGAACACGCCCATATCGTTGGTTGAAGCGAGAGAGATTGCCGGGGCGTTGCGCTGGTTAAACCAGTAGTAGTGCAGATTGACAAACTCAAATTGATGGGTGGCGATCGCCCGCAAAATCACTTCCAGCGGCGCATGGGTAGAGAACCCCACATGGCGGATGCGTCCGTCGGCAACAGCTTTGCCCACGGCGGACATACAGCCGTGCGGGTTTTCGATCCAGGCAAGATGCTCGACAGTATTCACCCCGTGAAGGGCAAAACAATCGAGATAGTCAACGCCTAATCGGTGCAAAGATTGGTCGATCTGCCGCTCCAGAGTGTCAGCATCCGGCGTGGGCGGAATTTTGCTGGTAATGTAAACCTGCTGCCGGGGCACCGATCGCAGCGCCAAGCCCAGAAATTTTTCGCTGCTGCCGTAGCCCTGAGCGGTTTCCAGATGATTGATGCCTAGGGCGATCGCTCTTTCTACCGTGGCGATCGCATTTGCCTCAGATGCTAGATAGCGCATCGTCCCCAACGAGAAAATTGACAGGCGCAGATCGGTTTTGCCAAAGCGCCGATACTGCATCCCTACCCCTCGTCTTGTTTGCTGAACCGTCCGCCCTGTTTAAAGTCATCTGGACGAATGGTGTCCAGAAAGTCTCTAAAGGCTCTGCGATCGGCTTCATCGGCATCGCGATCGACGGGCATGGAAGCATCAGCAACCACTTCTTCCATCACCCAAATGGGGCTTTTGGTGCGGATAGCTAGGGCGATCGCGTCGCTAGGGCGAGAATCCACTTCCTTGCGAGCCTCGCCCTGACGGAGCTGTAGGATGGCATAAAACGTATTGTCTTGAAGGGAATGGATGACAATACGCTCTAGAACCATATCCCATTCATTGAGAAGATTGACCATCAGGTCGTGGGTGAGGGGGCGAGGCGGAGCCTGGTTTTCTAATGCACTGATGATCGCCCTTGCCTGATCTTGTCCGATGTAGATAGGCAGCTGACGGCGCTCTGTCGCGTCTCTCAGAAGCACGATCGGACTGCGAGATACCGCATCCAAGGCAATTCCAGCGACTTTCATCTCAATCATTGGCTTAGCCTCTAGAATCCGTTAGAGATAGAAATAAGGATAGCTGAATTGAAGAGTAGGCTGTAGGCAGTTTACCCGCAGTCACCTACCAGTAGTTTACCCACTATTATCCGCCCACCGCTTGCTCCTGTCAGGACAGCCGATGAGGCGGACGGTAGAGCTGCGACATGACTGCGATATCCCAGCTGAAACTGCCAGCAATTGCCAGCCGCCAGCCCATATCCGGTTTACTGATTTCCAGTATGCCCTGATCTGAGGTTAAATCTGCTAGCTCAAACTTGAAACTTTGATAAAAGATTAGGTACTGGTATCCAGGTAACGCGATGTGCGACTATTTTTCTAAAGCTCTTGATCTACGTGGGGCAGACATCTTACCTGCCCAGATTCGGACGGGCGAGACGCTCATCCTACAAGACTTTCAGACCAAGTTGCACATCGCGTTGTCATGATTTTTGAGGACTACCAAAGATCACAAAGATGAAGAGATCAAGAGTTGGTTAAAGGCGCTTTTCAAAGGTGTTTCAAACGGGCATTGCGTCCAACTTTTGGCTCAGCCATTTCATGAGTAGAGGATCGGCAAAATCTTTGATCACGATCGCTGCTCCCAATTTCTTCAATTCTTCTGGATCATGGGTTGAAGCCACGCCCACGACCGCGATTTCTGCCGCTACCGCAGACTGAATGCCCGATGGCGAGTCTTCAAAGGCGATCGCTTCTTCGGGTGAAAGATTGAGCAGCCGCAGCGCCTCTTGGTAGGGCAAAGGATGGGGTTTGCCATGGGGCAGCTCGCCGCCCAGCACCACCAGCGAAAAAGCATCTGCCACCTTGAGGGACTTCAACATAAATTCAGCATTCTCTTTGGGCGCATTGCTGACCACGGCACGGATGAGGTGGCGATCGCTTGCCCAGCTTAGACAATCTAGCAGCCCGTTTAGCGGCTCTAAAGCCGCCTGTTCCCGAAAAACTGCCTCTTTATGTTCGGCAAAAGCAGTCTGCTGCTCTGAGGAAAGATGGGGCAAGAGATCTCTGACAATGTTGGGATTCAGCCGACCGCTGATCTTTTGTTTATAGGCTGCGTCATCAATCTCTAGCCCTTCTTCTGCCAGCACCTGACGCCAAATCTCGTAATGGAGCGTATCTGTTTCGACCAGCGTCCCGTCAATATCAAACAGTAGAGCCTTTAACATAGAGATTCCTTAGCATATTAGATTCCTGGTATAGCTGTCGCCAGTTTGCTTAGGACATTGAGGGTGGGGCGCTTCGCGCCCCACCCTCAATGTCCCCGTCCTAACCGCCTTGGCGGTTGCTACAAAGCTCAGATTCCCTGGAAGACCAGATTCTTTACGGACACCTCTGCAATATATCAAGCCCTTCCCCTTCCTGGCTAAACTCTTCCATCAGGCTCTTCTTACTCCCACCCGCATTCGAGTATAATTTCCCACGAGTTGGAGCTTTACTCACTATCTTTTAAGAAATTATTATGTACATCGTTCAGATCGCCTCCGAGTGTGCCCCCGTTATCAAAGCTGGCGGTTTGGGCGACGTGGTCTATGGGCTGAGCCGAGAGATGGCGATTCGGGGGCATACAGTCGAAATCATTCTGCCCAAGTATGACTGCATGCGGTATGACCAGATCTGGGGACTGCACGAAGCCTACCGAGATCTGATGGTGCCTTGGTGCGATGGTGCAATCCGCTGCCAGGTTTTGTGTGGCTGGGTGCTAGGGCAGCTCTGTTTTTTCATTGAGCCACAGTCGCAAGACCAATTTTTCAACCGGGGCGTTTACTATGGCTGCTCGGATGACAACCTGCGCTTCGCCTTTTTCAGCAAGGCGGCGCTAGAGTTTCTGTTGAAAACCAACAAGCGCCCGGATGTTTTGCACTGCCATGACTGGCAAACGGGCTTAGTGCCTGTGATGCTGTACGAAATGTATCAGTATTCTGGCATGGAGAATCAGCGCGTTTGCTACACCATTCACAACTTTAAGCATCAGGGCATAGCCGGAACAGAGCTACTGTGGGCAACCGGGCTAAACCGGGCTGAGTATTACTTTGAGTACGATCGCCTTCAGGACAACTTCAATCCCTTTGGCTTGAACTTCATGAAGGGTGGTATTGTCTATTCCAACTATGTCACCACCGTTTCGCCCCATCATGCCTGGGAAGCGCATCATACCGAGATTGGCTATGGTCTGGGGCATACGCTGCACATGCATCAGCACAAGTTTAGGGGGGTGCTAAACGGCATTGATTACGATGTGTGGAATCCAGAGGCGGATGGCTACATTCCCTACAGCTACACCGTCGAGAAGCTAGACATTAAAGCAAAAAATAAGCGGGCACTGCGCGATCGCCTCCTCCTCAGTCAGGACGATGAAAAGCCGATCGTGGCGTTTATTGGGCGGCTAGATGAGCAAAAAGGAGTTCATCTGGTTCATCACGCGATCTATTTCACGCTGGGGCGTGGGGCACAGTTTGTTTTGCTGGGTTCGGCAACAGAGTCTGGCATCAATGCGCACTTCTGGCATGAGAAAAACGTTTTGAACGACAGTCCTGACTGTCATCTGGAGTTAGGCTTTAATGAAGAGCTGTCTCACCTGATCTATGCGGGTGCAGATTTCATCATTGTGCCTAGCAACTACGAGCCTTGCGGACTCACCCAAATGATTGGCTTGCGGTATGGCACGGTGCCGATCGTCCGAGGGGTTGGGGGTCTGGTAAATACGGTGTTCGATCGCGACTATGACGAGTTTCATCCGCTTGAAGAGCGCAATGGCTATATGTTTTACCAAAGCGACAACTATGCGTTGGAATTTGCGATCGATCGGGCGTTGGGTCTGTGGCATGGCGATCCAGAAGGCTTTAAGGATCTGGTGATTCAGGGCATGAAGTACGACTATTCCTGGAATAATCCGGGTCAGGATTATCTGGCAATTTACGAGTTAATTCGCCATAAGTAAGTTTATTCGGTCAAACTTGCGCTTTGCTTGTTTCCTAAAACAGACTTTACTTCAAGTCAGTTTATTCTCTTGGTCGTACATCTAGACATCATTTTTGCCGTCTCTTTTTTCTCTCTTGCTTCCTCCTGCCATTGATTCTCAAATCCCATTAGAGTACCCTGCCTAATACTGTTTTAAGGTCTAAGCGCGGCACTCAAAAAATATCTGCCTCGTAAGCACATCTGGGTATAAATTTTTTTGAGAGGGGCGCTCCGCGCCCCTCTCAAAAAAATTTGTGCATAAAATCAGCAGTGCCAGAGTGTTAGCCCAGGGCTTGCATCAATGCTGCGCCCATTTCTTTGCAGCCGACAAGCTTCATGCCGGGAGACATAATATCGCCCGTGCGGTAGTTTGCGTCTAGCACCGTCATCACGGCTTGCTCTAGGCGATCGCCTGCTTCCGGTTCATTTAGCCCGTAACGCATCATCATGGCGGCACTCAGGACTTGAGCTAGAGGATTTGCCTTGTCCTGTCCGGCAATATCAGGAGCAGAGCCGTGAACGGGTTCAAACACGCCGGGGCCTGAAGCTCCCAAACTCGCAGAGGGCAACATACCAATACTGCCCGTCAGCATGGCAGCCGCATCAGAGAGAATATCGCCAAACAGATTGCCTGTAACGATCGTGTCGAACTGCTTGGGGGAACGCACGAGCTGCATTGCGGCGTTGTCTACGTACAGGTGAGATAGCTCTACGTCGGGGTAGTCGGCGCTAAGCTGGGTGATGCGATCGCGCCAGAGTTGCGAGACTTCCAGCACGTTGGCTTTGTCTACTGAGCAGAGTCGGCTGCCGCGTTTCCGGGCTGCTTCAAAGGCGACCTTGCCAATGCGATCGATCTCGCTTTCGGAGTAAACCATGGTGTTTACGCCGCGTTTTTCGCCTGTTTCGGTCGTAAAGATACCCTTCGGCTGCCCAAAGTAAATGCCGCCCGTTAGCTCTCGCACCACCATAATATCGACACCTTCCACAACTTCGCGCTTCAGGGTAGAGGCATCAATCAGCTGCGGCAAAATCTTTGCCGGACGCAGGTTAGCAAAGAGTCCCAGCCCAGCCCGCAGATCTAGCAGACCCCGCTCTGGACGCAGGTTGTTGGGCAATGAATCCCACTTGTAGCCCCCGATCGCTGCTAGCAAAACGGCGTCGCTGTCCTTGCAAATCTCCAGCGTCTCATCAGGGAGAGGATTGCCTGTAGCATCGATCGCCGCTCCGCCCATCAGCGCCTCCTTGAAGCTGAATTGCAGGTCGAGGTGTTCCCCGACGCGCTTCATCACGGCTACCGTCACCTCCATAATTTCGGGTCCGATGCCATCGCCAGGAAGAAGGGTAATGCGGTAATGTGTCATGAGTCGTAAAAAGAGGGTCGGTGGGCGATTCAGTATTTTATCTCAAATGAGGGGGCGCTCAATCTTGCAGCAGAAACTCAATTTGTGGAATCAGCGGATCTTGCACCATGCCCACGCCGATAAATCCCCAGCGCTTGATCAGGGCTTTGAGCTGAGTGCCCGGAAGCGACTCTACCGAAAATCGATGGGCGACCTCGCCGCCGTGGGTATTCAGATAGCTGAGGGCATCGGCATGTTCTTTAAACATCAGTAGGTAGCCAGGGTTGGGAGGTGCATCGGCATTGGGCTGGGTGCGTGCCACCAGATATTGACCATCTGCCCTAGAGCGAACGAGATAAAAGATTTGGGAAAGCATTGGGTGACAAACAGCTTGGAAACGTAAACGTATTAGTAAATTTACCTCAAACTCCTCTCGCGACTCTTATAGCGCTACGCGCTTAGGCTCAATGAGTTATTTTTTGAGAGCCGCGCTCCGCGCGGCTCTCAAAAAATAACTCGTCCTAAATCAATTACGTAATGCTATGCAGCAATTTTCAATTGCCTAAACCACGGTTATTTTTTATAGCTGTTGCCAGTTTGCTTAGGAAATGTCTCCGTCCTAACCGCCTTGGCGGTTGCTATAGAAGCCGCGCTCCGCGCGGCTTCTAAAAAATAACCGACACTTAACCCAGCGCAAAGCGCTGTAAGAGAGTATGACGAGACAGACATTCGGGGAATAAAGACCGCATGATAGAGGAGAGAGGACTACACAAGATACAAGATTCATGACTTTAAAGTACGCCTATTTCCCAGGTTGCGTCGCCCAAGGAGCCTGCCGGGAGCTGTATATGTCAACGCGATCGCTCACTCAGGCTCTGGGTATTGAGCTGATCGAGCTAAAAAAAGCATCCTGCTGCGGCTCCGGCACCTTCAAAGAAGATTCTCAGCTCCTTGAAGATACAGTTAATGCTCGAAACATTGCCCTGGCAGAATCGCTAAATCTGCCGCTACTGACCCATTGCAGCACCTGCCAGGGCGTGATTGGTCATGTGGATGAGCGGCTTAAAGCAGCTCAGCAGGACGATCCCGCTTATCTGGCTCAGGTCAACGGCTTGCTGAAGCAGGAAGGCTGCTCTCCCTACCAGGGCAGCACTGAAGTCAAACACCTGCTGTGGGCGCTCGTAGCTGATTTTGGCATCGAAGCCCTGCAAGAAAGGGTAACGCGCAAGCTGGCAGGTTTGAAATGCGCCGCTTTTTATGGCTGCTATCTGCTGCGCGCCCAGGATCATTTGCCCTACGACGATCCTTACAATCCGCAGTCGATGGAGCGTGTGTTTGAGGCGATCGGCGCAACGCCCGTCTACTACCGGGGGCGAACCCAGTGCTGTGGCTGGCCGCTGTCGAGCTATGCCACAACGGAGTCCTTTAAGATGGCAGGCGGACATATCCAGGAGGCGATCGCTGCCGGGGCAGACTGCATCGTTACCCCTTGCCCGCTCTGCCATCTCAATCTAGATTCGCGTCAGCCTGAAGTCGAGAAGGTGGTGGGGCAGGCGTTGGGTCTGCCTGTGCTGCATCTGCCGCAGCTAGTGGCACTGGCGCTAGGGGTGTCGCCCAAGGAGCTAGGACTCGATCGTCACGTGGTTTCTACGCGATCGGTCTTAGATAAGCTAGGCGTTTAACTAACCTCCGCTACAGGTGGAGGAATTTCAATTTTCTACGCTACATATGCCGCTTATCTCTGTCAGAAACGCTCTAAAGATCTATGATTAAAGTCACTTATTCTTTTTTTGGAGTAATGGGCTGTGGGCGATCGGCAGATAGAGTTGGCGCGTACGGGAAATGAAGAGGCGATCGCCCAACTGATTCAGAGAGCGCTGCTGAATCAGACAGTTCAGGTGGAAACGCTGCTGCAAGGCGGCAATTTGCAGGTGGTTTTGCAATCATCCCGTTTGCCCGATCGCCCGTTGGCACGGGTCGTTTACGCGACGCTGCTGGGTCTAGATTCTCCTGTAATTCAATCTCTACGGGTCTTTGGGCAGCAAGGACAGCAAACCGTGTGGACGCAGAACTTTGCGCTGGGAGATGAAAGAAATCGAGCTGCCCATAGCCAAACGCTGAAGAGCGATCGTCCTTCCCTTACCCCCTTACCCTCCCACCCTCCCACCTCCTCACCTCACCCCAAAATCGCCTTGCTCCTGCTGCCCACGATTCTGGTTAGCTTCTTGACCGGAATAGGCTTAAGCTTTTTTTCCCAGCGTCAGGCTCCAGGCTCTAGCCAAGCTGCTGAGGCAAATTCTGCAAGAGTCGCGTTGATTCCACCAACGGCTGATGTTGAATTGCCAGCGCCTAAGCCCAGCCTTGCCTCGCCCCTGGCGGCGTTGCCCTCTAGCTCAGCCAAGCCAATCATTTCGATCAAGGCAGTCGGCGATATGGTGCTAGGAACCAATTTTCCGGGCGATCGCCTCCCGGCCGACGGCGGACAGTGGCTATTTGACGACGTTAAGCCCTACTTCGCGGGGGCAGATATTTTGTTCGGCAATTTTGAAAGTACGCTAACAGATTATCCCTACTCGGCAAAAGATATCAACCAGGGGATGACTTTTGCTTTCCGTACGCCGCCCGCTTTTGCCAATGTGCTGAAGGACGCAGGCTTCAACGTTCTCAGCGTGGCAAACAATCACTCGTTCGATTTTTCTGATCAGGGCTTTGCCGACACGATCGCCAATATTGAGCAGTTGGGGATGACGGCGATCGGTCAGAAGGGTAAAATCTCCTATCTCACGGTCAAGGGTGTGCCGATCGCCTTTATCGGCTTCAGCTATTTGCCAGATCACAACTGGATGCTGGATTTGGATACGGCAAGGGCATTAGTCGATCAAGCCAAGCAGCAAGCTCAGATTATCGTGATTTCAGTTCATGCGGGAGCCGAAGGCAGCGATGCCATGAATACACCCGATCGCTCAGAGCTGTTTTTTGGCGAAGATCGGGGAAATTCTGTCCAGTTTGCCCATGCCATGATTGATCAGGGAGCCAGTCTGGTGCTAGGGCATGGGCCGCATGTGCCGCGATCGCTTGAGCTTTACAAGAGCAGGCTGATCGCCTATTCGCTGGGCAACTTCGTGGGCTACCAAACGCTGTCTAGTCAGGGCGTTTTGGGCAACTCGATGATTTTACAGGCTGATTTGAATGATGAGGGCAAGTTTGTCGGGGGCAAGGTGATTCCGGTGCTCTTGGATGCCAACGGTGTGCCCTATGTTGACGACACGTTCCGAAGTGTCAGCTTTGTGCGCAATTTGATTGAAAGTGATTTTCCCGTTACGCCGCTGCTGATTGAGGATGACGGCACAATTGTAATTAATGAGGCTAATTAATGAGGCGAAATGAGCAATAGGCAAGCTCAAAAATCGCCCTTATTTTTAGGAAGCCGGATCTTGCTCGATCGCCCCAAAATCATCAGGAATCTCATCGGCGGTTAAGTTCAAGATCTGCATTAACGCCTTCCACTGCCGAGGCGAGAGTTTGGCTTCGGTTTTGCCAGCAATCCAGCGCTGATAGGTGCGGGGTGGAATATCGCAATGTATGGCAAACTCGTTCTGAGACAGCTTTGTGCGCTGAATTCTCAGAAGTTCGATCGGTGATTCACTATCTTGAAGTCGCCTCTCCCGCTTGCTGTTCATCTAAATTAGTTCGCCATCTTGACGATTTATCGTAAGTTCGTCATAATGACGAATAAGAAAATAAGAACGGGGTAAGCAGCCAGAGTCCTCCAGGAGTAATAGCTTGCCCTCGCTTTCGTGTCTCATTTTATCTAGTGCAAATAAATTATGCTCTATTCTGACCAACTCCGTCCCTGGGTGGTCTATCGTCTGCTGCCCAATTGCCAGCGCCTGATGATGGAACGCTTCCGCAACCGCAACAATGCCGAAGATTATGTGCGAATCATGCGACAAATGCAGCCCGATGCTCAGTTTGAGATTGTGTTTGAGTCTAGCCCAAAGTTACCCGGTGAGCTGTCTTCATTTGAGCAAGGACGATATGAGGAGGGGCGATCGCTCCCAATTTATCTCAGAACCAATCGCTTTCTTGAGCGCTAGGGCATTTGCCTGATAATGTGCATCGTTTCGACGCTGACGGTGCAGACCCGTTGCAGCAAATCTATCACCTGAGTTTTGTAGTCGGCAAAGCGATAGGTGTTAAATTTGGCGGCGATCGTCCCATCTTTGGGCTTTTTCTCTTTGTATTGGTCGAGAATCCATTCCAATGCCGATCGGTTGCCGAGCTTGTAGTCCCAGGCGATCGCAAGGATGCCTCGGAGCTGAGTGTTGTCGTCTAGATAAATGATGCCTTGGGCGTGGTCGGCTTTGAGTTTGGGCTTGGGTTCTGTGAGTTTGAGGGTGGCAGTTTCGAGGCGCTCTAGGCTGTAAGGGGCGATGGAAATCACTGAGGGCGATCGCCCCTATGCTGGGTAAGTTATTACTTCTTGTTTTCCCAAATCATTTTCCCAAATCATTGAGAGCAATAAAAAAGGCTTTCCAGAGCAGTACCCTAGAAAGCCTTCTTCTTATTGAATTATGACGCACTCTACACGCCATAAATTAGTGAGCTGCGATCGCCTGAGATTACTTATCTTCAGAGAACTCAGCATCAATCACGTCATCTTCGCCACCTGTAGGAGGTACGCCACCTTCAGGGTTGCCCATGCCTTCGCCAGGGGCACCTTGATAGAGGCTGCTGCCGATCGTGTACAAGACCTGCTGAAGCTCGGTGGTCAAAGACTTGATCTTGTCAAAGTCTTCTACCGTGACGGCATCGCGCAGATTTTTTACTAGCTCGTCAACCTTGGCTTTCTCCTCGGCAGGAACCTTGTCGCCTAGGTCAGCCATCTGCTTCTCGGCTTGGTAAGCCAAAGAATCAGCCTGGTTCTTCATGTCGATGCGTTCGCGGCGCTCTTTGTCCGTCGAGGCATTGTTTTCAGCATCGCGCACCATTCTTTCAACTTCATCGGAAGGCAGCGTAGAAGCTCCCGTGATGCTGATGGACTGCTCTTTGCCTGTGCCCTTGTCCTTTGCCCGAACGTTCAAGATGCCGTTTGCGTCGATGTCAAAGATGACTTCGATCTGAGGCACGCCACGAGGAGCGGGAGGAATACCGTCCAGACGGAAGGTTCCCAAGCTCTTGTTGTCATTAGACATTTCACGTTCGCCTTGCAGCACGTGAATCTCTACATTGCTCTGACCATCAGCCGCCGTCGAGAAGACTTCCGACTTTTTGGCAGGAACGGTCGTGTTGCGAGGAATGATTTTGGTCATCACGCCACCCAAGGTTTCCACGCCCAAAGAGAGCGGGGTCACGTCAAGCAGCAAAATATCTTTGACTTCGCCAGACAGTACGCCTGCCTGAATTGCCGCACCGACTGCAACCACTTCGTCAGGGTTCACGGTCTGGTTGGGATCTCTGCCCAGGATGCGCTTCACTAGCTCCTGCACAGCCGGAATCCGGGTCGAACCGCCCACGAGAACCACTTCGTCAATGTTGCTCTTGTCTTTCTTGGCATCACGCATCGAGTTTTCGACGGGAATGCGGCAGCGATCGATCAAGTCGGAACACAGCTCTTCAAACTTCGCCCTAGTCAAGGTGGTGTCCAAGTGCTTGGGGCCATCCTGCGTTGCGGTGATAAAGGGCAGGTTGATCTCAGCTTGAGTCACGCTAGACAGCTCAATCTTGGCTTTTTCTGCCGCTTCGGTCAGCCGCTGCAATGCCTGTTTGTCTTTGCGGAGGTCAATGCCTTCGGCGCTCCGGAAGCCTTCAGCCAGGAAGTCTACGATCTTCTTGTCGAAGTCGTCACCACCTAGGTGCGTGTCACCAGAGGTAGACAACACTTCAAACACGCCGTCGCCCACTTCCAGAATCGATACGTCAAACGTACCGCCGCCTAAGTCAAACACAAGAACGGTTTCGTTGCTCTTCTTGTCTAGACCGTATGCCAGAGAGGCAGCCGTCGGCTCGTTGATAATCCGCAGGACTTCTAATCCGGCAATCTTACCTGCGTCCTTGGTCGCCTGACGCTGAGAGTCGTTGAAGTACGCTGGAACGGTGATGACTGCCTGAGTCACATCTTCACCCAGGTACTTGCTGGCATCTTCCTTGAGCTTCCGCAACACCTGAGCCGAGATTTCTTCGGGCGAAAACTGCTTGCTTTGAGCTGGGCAGTCAATCTTGACATTGCCGCCCACGTTCAGCACTTTGTAGGCAACCTCAGTCGCCTCATTTGTAATTTCGTCAAAGCGACGACCAATAAACCGCTTCACGGAGTAAAAGGTATTATCCGTGTTCATCACGGCTTGACGCTTGGCAATTTGCCCCACCAGGCGATCGCCATTCTTAGCATATGCCACTACAGAAGGCGTCGTGCGAAACCCTTCGGCGTTGGCGATAACGGTGGGCTTTCCTCCCTCCATAACTGCAACGCACGAGTTTGTCGTCCCTAAGTCTATTCCAACAACCTTTGCCATAAATCGATTACTCCGGTTCTAACGTAGCTCTATGCTGACTAACTGCTGACTGATAACCGCGCCCTTAAGGATGGTCGGCACATGATAAATGAGAGCCTGAATGCGCGACGATCGCCACGCCCTATATCCGCACTACTTATATACTGTGTACCTTTATCCATCTGATGAAGGGGTGTTTACCGAACAAGAATTTGGACGGTTTGGAAATTTTAGAGTTTAGAATTTGGACTTTGGATTGAAGACCCCAAAAGCTCAGGGTTTTGGCAGCCTCAAAGCTAAGTGAATCCAAATTGCTTCTAAAATTGCTCTAATGCTCTTAGTTTAAGGATTTTGGCGATCGACGGAATGGGGGCGAACCGTAAGGAACAGGGGGGTTTGCCGCCTCTCCTAGCTTCTGACTCTCCCGAATGCTAGCTTCTGACTCTGCCCCTACTGCGTTCCAAATAGGATCTGCCCAGCTTGTACTGCCTGTAGATCAAGCCGAATACCCGCCGTATAGGCTTCTTCAGCCGCGATCGCCTGAACTTCTATAGGCTGCTCAACTTTCTTAAGCTGCTCCAGAAAGCTGTAGAGGCGATCGCGGTTGGCAATTTGGATGGTTTCAGGCACAATTCCGGCTTGTCGCGCCCGAAATTGAGCGGCAGTAATCATTTGATTAATTCGCATCTTGAGTTCGTCTTCGGGCATGGTTTTAGGATCAACCGTTGTAGAGGCAACCACTTCGCCCTGACGGTAAACAAGCTGATTGGGAATGGCGCTCACATTCACCTGAACGCAGTCTTCCCCTGCCAACACGCAGGGTTCGCCCACCACATAATTACCATCTGACAAGACGCGAATCACGTAAACCTTGCCGTCTTGAATCTGATCGATGATTCGGGTAGCTTCGGCATTGGTGATTTGAATGATTTGCTCGGCAACATCAGTCGTGTCGGGGCGGAGGCGCTGAGCTGCCCGGAGATTGGCCGTCTGCAAAAGCTGATTGATCACCTGCTGTGCCGCAGTGGGATCGCTGACCCGCACAGCTCCAGCCGCTAGCGTCTGGTTGCGAAGAATGGCAACGTTGCCTTGCCGCAGGTCTTGATATTCTTGCTCTAGCGACTGGTATTGGCGATCGAGGATATCAATTTCTTGCGTCAGAGAACTCCGCTGCACTTCAAGCTGCCGCAGCTTTGCCTCTCGTTCGGCAATGGCGCGATCGCGTTGGGCAATGTCCTGATCGCGTTGGGCAATTTGCGTCCTCACCTCATCTCGCTGGCGGACTAGATCTTGGCGATCGGTCTGGAGCTGCTGAATTTCGCTTCTTAGAGCGGAAGCCTGCTGTGAAACAGAACCCAGCAAGGTTTGCGCCTGCTGAAAGTTGGACTGAATCTGCTGAAGCTGGGATTGCGTGGTGCTGAGCTGCTCTTCGGTACGAGCCTGTTTGTCGATCGCGGCCTGAAGCGATTGATTGATTCGCTCTAGTCGTCGCTGAGCCGTAGACTGCTGACGGCGAGCATTCTGAAGCCGCTGCTCGGTTTTATTCTGCTCCGTTTTGGCTTGGGTCAACTCGTCACGAGCCGATTTCAGATCATCCTGAATTCTTTCTAGCTCAAAGACTCCTGTCCTGAGCTGGTCACTGACTGCAAACAAAATCCCTAGCGTCGATGCTGAAATAATTCCGCCCGTAAGAATAGTAATTAAGGTTGCAGTTTTGCGAGGGCGTAGATTAAACAGCGTCAGCCGCGCTTTGCCCACCTTCGTACCCAAGCGATCGCCTACCGTGGCAATCACCCCTCCCAGTATTAGCACCGCTACAATCAAGACCAATCCTGTGGTCATCGCCTACACACCAGAGTTCAAGTCCAGCCTACTATCTCTGGAATCAAATCACCTAACGATTTGATTAGTATTTGAAAGTATTTGAAAAACTGGAGCCTTAAGAACCTCAAAGCTTCGGGTGCAGACTTGGACGATCGCTCTCTTCCTTGCGCTCAAGCTTTGCCTTGCGTTCGCTGTGCCGATCGGTCAAATAATCCACCTTGTCCCGCAGGAGCAGCGTGAACTTGTAGAGTTCTTCCATCACGTCAATCACGCGATCGCGGTAGGGCGAGTCTTTCATTGTGCCGTCGTCGTTGAACTCCTGGTATGCCTTGGCGATCGAGGACTGATTGGGAATGGTGAACATCCGCATCCAGCGCCCCAGCAAGCGCATCGTGTTGACGGCGTTGAACGATTGCGATCCGCCGCTCACCTGCATGACCGCCAAGGTTCTACCCTGAGTGGGTCGGACGGCACCGATGCTGAGGGGAATCCAGTCAATCTGATTTTTCAGGATGCCTGTGATCGTGCCATGCATCTCTGGGCTAGACCAGACCTGCCCTTCAGACCAGAGGCTTAACTCTCGCAATTCCTGCACTTTGGGATGGGTGTCGGGCACGCTGCCATAGAGAGGCAACTCACGCGGGTCAAAAAACCGCACCTCTGCCCCAAATTCTTGAATAATCCGAGCCGCTTCTTCGGCAGCTAGTCGGCTGTAGGAGCGATCCCGGAGAGAGCCGTACAAAAACAAAATTCTGGGCGGGTGATCCAATCTAGTCATACATCAACTTTTAGCGTTCTTGCTAAAGCGAATTCATCATAACTGAGACATTTCATCTAGACAGTTGGTTAATTTGATCTCTAAACTGTTCAGGAGCAAGGGACGCAGCAACGGCGAACAGAGCCTTAGCTTCCTTAATACGTTCCTGCTGTTGTAAGACTAATGCCTTGCCTAGAACTGGACGGAAATCTTGGCGATCGCTCTCAATTACCTGGTTGTAGACAGCGATCGCCTCATTGAATTGCCCCTGTTTAGCATGAATTGATCCTAATAACATTTGAACTGCAATGATATCTGTTCTAGACTGGCAGGTATTAAGGGTTCCAGTATTCTGGGTATCAAGGGTTCCAGCATTCTGTAATGTGTCTTGTAAAAGGCTAATGGCTTCTCCTGAACGGTTTTGCTGCACCATAAGATAAATTAATCCACTGAGGGCTCTAATTTCTAGTGGTCGAATTGCCAAGACATCGCGATAGGCTTGCACAGATCCCTCAACGTTGCCAAACTGTTGCCTCATCTGTGCTAGAAGAATTCCGTACTCGACTCTATTAGGGTTTAATTCAACCAGTTTTTCTAACGGAGTAATTGTTGCCTCAAACCTACCTTGTCGAAGACGAATGTTTAGCAGTCCCGCAAGTGCAGTCTGATTATTGGGTTCTTGCTGCAAGATAAGCTCATAACCTCTCGCCTGTTCTTCTAAATTTGTCTGTTGAGTAACAGGATCAGGGGATGCGGTCGCCACAGTATAGAAGTTCATCTGAAATGTCGCTAAACTAGACAGTGAGAGAATTAAAAAATTTAAGAAAATAGCTCTCATCGTACTCTTGTTGTATTGTTACTTTTTCAAATAGGAGAACTGTCTCAAGTCTAGTTATAGAACAGAAAAATCCACAGGGTGAGAAAGCGATCGAGAAATGAAAGTTTTGGCGCTTGGGGCTTGGGGCTTTATCTTAATCTACACCTCCGGCTTTTCATTCGATCGCTTTTTGGGGCTGCGGATCAGGCAGTTTCAGCAGTTCGACGAGTTTCTGAATGTTCCGTTCAAGCTGAATTAAGGGAGACTCTGTAGTGGTTTCATCCAAATCGCGCACCCGCCAATATTCCACCGTATCGACCCATTCAGGAAATTGAGCAATTACCAACGGTCGGTGTTCCGGCTCATCCACAGCGATGATGTGATCGGCTGCCCTTAAGTCTGTGTCGGTAACTTGCGTAGGATTTCTTAGGCTATCTGGCACCTGCACACCGCGCTCCTTCAGAACGGCAATCACGTCTGGCGAAACTGCTCCCACATTATTGTTCTCGCGGTGCAGCCCTAATCCGCGAGATGTGGCGCGCCAGTCTAAATTCTGCTGGGTTGCCAGGTGGTTGAACCAATGCTCGGAAAATCGACTGCGGTAGTAATTGCCCGTACAAAGGAAGAGGATGGTTTTCATCTGACTCCTGCCAAGGTTTGCAAGAATAAGATTTGAGTCTCTCGAAGATCGAGGTCAGAATTAGCGCGATGGATCATCTGCATCGCATCTGGGTAAGACAAACCGCCAGCAATCAAGTATGCCGCTAAGAGAGTTCCGGTTCGGCGCTTGCCGTTAGTACAGTGAACCGCCACCGCGTGACCCAAAAGATTTTGGCTATCCACAAAATTCTGTAGCTCCTGAACTTGCTTTTGACTGGGAGGCGTACCCCCTTTAGTCGGCAGCCAGCGGTAAGGAATTTGGATCTGCTGATACAAATCCAGATTAGAGGAATCATCCAGCACGGAGACGATCGCCCCCACTCCCGCAGCCTGTAGCTCAGCCAATTCCTCTGCCGTCGGCTTGCGCACTCCCGCTAGCTTGTCTGGAATCACCCACCATAGGGTTTCCAGGATCGGCTGAATAGCTTGTTGCTCCATCGTTCTGAACCTCTCTCTAGATATAGCGCTACGCGCTTAGATCCAATGAGTTATTTTTTGAGAGCCGCGCTCCGCGCGGCTCTCAAAAAATAACTCGTCCTAACTCAATTACGTAATGCCATAACACAATTAATCCAGCGATGCGACCTTAAAATAACGCCTCTGAAACCAGAGAGAAACATTGACTAGACTAATCAACATCGGCACCTCTACTAGAGGCCCGACGACAACTGCGAAGGCAGCACCCGAATTGATGCCAAATACGGCAATGGCGACCGCGATCGCCAGCTCAAAATTATTGCCTGCGGACGTAAACGCCACGCTAGCGGCTCTGGAGTAATCCGTCTTGACCCGCCATGCCATATAGAAGCTGATAAAAAACATGAGGACGAAGTAGAGGATCAGCGGGATGGCAATCCGAACTACATCTAGCGGAATTTGCACCAGCAGATTGCCTTTGAGGCTAAACATGACGGCGATCGTAAACAGTAGGGCAACCAGGGTAATCGGGCTGATTTTTGGCACAAATTCCTCGTGATACCATTGCCTGCCCTTTGCTTTCACCAGAAAAAAGCGCGTCAGAAATCCAGCCAGAAAGGGAATGCCAAGATAAATCATCACGCTTTTGGCGATCTCGGCAATGCTGATATTGACCACGCTGCCCTGTAACCCAAACAGCGGCGGCAAGACGCTAATAAAAAACCAGGCATAAGGGCTGTAGAAAATCACCTGAAAAATGCTGTTGAAGGCAACTAGCCCAGCCGTGTATTCCGTGTTGCCCCGTGCCAAGTCGCTCCAGACGACCACCATAGCAATGCATCGCGCCAACCCAATCAGGATTAGCCCCACCATATATTCTGGGTAGTCGCGCAGAAAGATAATCGCCAGAAAAAACATCAGGAACGGACCAATGATCCAGTTTTGTACCAGCGAAATACCCAGAACCTTGCCGTTGCGAAAGACATCGCCCAATTCCTCGTACCGCACCTTAGCCAACGGCGGATACATCATCAGGATCAACCCGATCGCGATCGGAATATTGGTCGCACCCACCTGAAACTGGTCAATGACTCCCTCAACTCCAGGGAAGAAATAGCCTATCCCCACCCCGATCGCCATTGCCAGAAAAATCCACAGAGTGAGAAAGCGATCGAGAAATGAAAGTCTTGGCGCTTGGGTCTTCATTCTAATCTCCCTCTCCGGCTTTCCAGGCGATCGCTTTTTGGGGTTGCGGGTCAGGTAGCTTTAATGAGATCAGCGCTGCTGCTAATACAAAGAAGCTAGACACCCAGAGACAGCCTACTAGGTTAAAAAACTGAAACACCAGACCCGACAGAACCGTGCCGATTAATCGCCCACCAGAGTTCGCCATGTAATAGAAGCCAACGTTGAGGGCAACCTTGTCGTCATCAGTGTATGCCAGCACCAAATAGGAATGCACGGCTGAGTTGAAGGCAAAGACAATCCCAAAAATCGTCAGACCCACGACAATTACTGCGTCTGGGGGAAGGTTCATCTGAAGGGCGATCGCAATTCCTGCGGGTACTGCGATCAGGGCAAACGTCCAAAACTGAATGGTGTTGGCATTCGGCGGCTGCCCGTTGCCAAATCGCTTCAGCAGCACCGGAGCCAGGAACTGCACCAAGCCATAGCCGATCACCCAGCAAGCCATGAAACCGCCCACCTGGTAAAACGACCAGCCTAATGGTCCACGTAAGAACACAGGCAAGCCCACCACAAACCAGATATCCCTGGAGCCAAACAGAAAGAACCGAGCAGCCGAAAGAATATTGATTTCTCGGCTTTTGGAAAACAGTTGACTAAAGCCCACCTTCTTCTTAATTTTGCCCATGCCGTTAGGCAAGAAGAATCCTGTCAACAGAACGGCGATTAGTCCTGCCGCCATGATCAGCAGCGCATTCTTAAACCCAAAGACTTCCAGCAGAGCCGCACCGAGGAAAAAGCCTACCCCCTTTAACGCATTCTTTGATCCGGTCAGCACTGCCACCCACTTAAACAGAGAAGACTGCGCCTCCTGGGGCACGACCAAACGAATGGCGCTTTTGGAACTCATTTTGGTCAAGTCTTTGGCAATGCCTGAGAAAGCTTGAGCCGTCATGACATAGGCGATCGCCACCCCCTGCGACCAGCCCGGATCGAGGAAAGCCAGCATTCCCAGACCCAAAACCTGTAGCGCAATCCCGGCGTACAGCGTCACCTTTAGCCCCAACTGAGAGCCAATCCAGCCGCCCAAAAAGTTTGTGATGACGCCAAAGATTTCGTAGAACAAAAACAGGAACGCAATTTGCAGCGGCGTGTAGCCAATGTTGTAGAAGTACAGCAACACCAGCATTCGCAGCGCGCCATCTGTGAGCGTGAAGCCCCAGTAGGCGATCGTCACCAGCATGTAGTTGCGTAGATTAGCTTGAGAGGCGGTAGCCATGGGTTTAGCGTCAGAATGTAAAGGTCAAAGGCTCAACGCAACTTTTCTGGCCAGTTCCACCATGCGGTTGGCATAGCCCCACTCATTGTCATACCAGGCAAAGATTTTCACCTGCGTCTCATCCACCACCATCGTAGACAGGGCATCGATGATGGCAGAGCGCGGATCGTCTTTGTAGTCGATCGACACCAGAGGACGTTCCTCATAGCCCAGAATGCCTTTAAGCGGCTCTTGCTCAGAAGCGGTTTTCAGCAGGCTATTAACTTCTTCGACGGTGGTAGGACGCGCGACTTCAAAAACGCAGTCAGTCAGAGAGGCGTTGAGTAGCGGCACCCGCACGGCTAAGCCATTCAGCTTGCCGTTGAGTTCTGGATAGATTAGACCGATCGCCGTTGCCGATCCCGTGGTGGTAGGAATCAGCGACAGGCTGGTAGCTCTGGCGCGGCGCAGATCTTTGTGGGGGGCATCGACGATCGTTTGGGTGTTGGTGTTGTCGTGAATCGTCGTAATCACGCCATGCCGAATGCCCAGCCCCTCCTGGATCACCTTCACTACGGGCGCGAGACAGTTGGTGGTGCAGGAAGCGGCAGTTAAAAGGTGATGCTGATCCGGCTGATAGAGGTCATCGTTCACGCCCATGACAATGTTCAGCGCGCCCTGTTTGACCGGAGCCGCAACAATTACCTTTTTCACCCCGCGTTTGAAGTAAGGGTCGAGGGTTTCGGTCGTGCGGAACTTGCCGGATGCCTCTAGCACCAGATCGACGCCCAGATCGTCCCAAGAGACTTCGCTGGGTGAAGCGCATTCACTGAAGCTAAGGGATTTGTCATCAATCCACACCTTCCCGTCTTTGGCTTCGACTTCAGGTGCCCAGCGTCCATGTACAGAGTCAAATTTCAGCAGATGTGCAGCCGTGACCGCGCCGCCCTTCAGCTCGTTGATATGGACAAACTCTAGTTCCGACCAGCCCCAAGCAGCCCGGAGCGCCAATCGCCCGATCCGCCCAAACCCATTAATCCCAACCCTTACACTCATGATTTCTTCCTGCACTTGAAAATAGCGAGATCTGATCGAACGGCTTTAGAAAGTTTGTTCTTTCAGAAGCACCTCCCGAATCGTCAGGTAAGGCTGAGGCTTGCCGTCGTAAGCTGTGCCGACTTCACCCTTGTAGAGGTGGACTGAGCCAATGTCATAGGCTTCTTGGGGCAGCGGCGCGTAGCCCACCGTTTCCACGATGCGCTTAGCGTTTTTCAGGTAGAACTGCACGAAGTCCCGCAAGCCTGTGTTTTTCTGGGATGCCTGAAGATTGATATAGATAAACAGCGGACGCGACAGCGGTTGATAAGCAGCGCTCTCGACTGTCTGGCGCGAAGGCAAAACGGCTCCTTTGCCTTTGCCATCATCGATCGCCACTGCCTTGAGACGATTCTGATTCTTCTCAAAGTAAGCTAGACCAAAGAAGCCCAGAGCCGTCGGATCTTTGGCAATGCCTTCCACCAAAACATCGTCATTTTCGCTGCCCGTGTAGTCAGTCCGGGTATCGGCTCCGCCCATGATGACCTCTGCGAAGTAGTCGTAGGTGCCGGAGTCTGTCCCCGCTCCATAGAGGGTGATTGGCTGATTAGGAAACGAGGAGCGCACCTGCTGCCAGGTTTTGATTTTGCCCTGAGCGGCAGGCTCCCAAAGTTTTTTTAGCTCCTCTACCGTCAAGTCTTTTGCCCAATCGTTTTGGGGATTAACCGCTACCGTCAGGGCATCAAAGGCGATCGGCAATTCAACATATCTAATTCCTGCGTTCCGACATGTCGCGATCTCCTCAGTAGAAATGGGACGAGAGGCATTGCTAATGTCGGTTTCTCCAGCACAGAATTTTCTGAATCCGCCCGTCGTCCCAGAAGATTCAACCGCCACCTCTACACTGGGATTGGACTGTCGAAACTCTTTGGCAACTGCGTCGCTGATGGGAAAAACTGTGCTAGACCCATCAACCTTAACGGAGGCTGCCGACCCTGCGACTGGACTCCCTGAAGCGGCTGATGGGGAGGAGGTTGAAGATGGAGCGCTACAGGATGACACAAACAGGATGGCAGCAGTGACCAGAGAAATAGGTAGCCTCAGCCTCATCTGCATTAAAAAAGTCATAAATTTCCTTACTTAGGTAAATGTCTAATACGCAAAGGGGCAAAATCTTTGAAACTTGATGTTTTTTGAAATTTGCATCTAAAAATATTGATACATCAATTAAATTTGTTTAGTCAAGCAGCGAAGAACACAAGTTCGACAATATTTGTTAAGAACGCTATCTCTTGAAAACGCTATCTCTTGAAAATGCTATCTCTTGAAAATGCTATCTCTTGAAAATGCTGTGACACCCAACCAAAACGCCTAGTCATCGCAAGGTCGAGCTGAAACGATGGGGCTAAATCGGCGAAACTCTCCCAAATGCTGCTCCAGCACCACAAACTGCGGCAGATCAAGGCTGTAGTACATCCAGCGTCCTTCTTGGCGGGCGCGCAGCAGCCGAGCCTCTTTCAGCACCTTGAGATGAAAAGACAGCTTAGATTGCGACACGCCTAAAGCTTCACACAAGTCGCAAACACAAAGCTCTTTGCTCCGCAATAAGTCTAAAATCTGTAGTCTCAGCGGTTCGGAGAGGGCATGGAAGCCAGAGGCGATGAGGGGAGATATCGTAGCTAATGGCATCAAGTTTTCTTTAATTAACTTTTGTTGAAACGTTCTTCGATTCTAGAACCAGACTGAAGAAATGTCGATCGCTCCTCTTTAGAATTTCACGATGAGGCGATATTCGGGTAGTGATTTATTTGGGACGACCCATGACAAGTCTGTATCTTGAACGCCTGTATCTTAAACATGGTATTGTGCAGGCTCAGTAAAACCAGATCTCCATGCGCCTTCTTTGTCTCAGCAACGGTCACGGTGAAGATGCGATCGCCCTGCGTATCCTGCAAGCGCTTCAGCAAGATGCTTCTCTAGAAGAAATGGAACCTATGGAACTAGCCGCCTTGCCGATCGTCGGTGAAGGACAAGCTTACAAACAACACGGTATCCCAGTCATCGGTGAATCAAAATCCATGCCGTCGGGCGGCTTTCTATATATGGATGGACGGCAGCTCGCGCGAGATTTGCAGGGCGGATTGCTGAGTCTGACGCGATCGCAGCTCCACACCATAAAAACCTGGGCGCGGCAAGGCGGCATGATTTTGGCGGTTGGCGATATTGTGCCTCTCTTATTTGCCTGGTGGAGCGGTATCCCCTACGCCTTTGTGGGCACTGCCAAGTCGGAGTATTATCTGCAAGATGAGCAGGGTGTGCTGCCACGCCCGTCCTGGTTTGAGCAGCTGGAAAGTTCGCTGGGTTCTGTCTATCTACCCTGGGAGCGTTGGCTGATGAAGCATCCTCGCTGTAGAGCAGTATTTCCCAGAGACAGGCTGACGGCAGAAGTGTTGAGAAGGTACGCTATTCGGGCGTTTGATTTGGGCAATCCGATGATGGATGGTCTGGAACCAACAGGTCTGGACTTTCTAGCTTCTTCTGAGAGCCTAGCTTCTTCAAGCATCCCTCTAACGATCGCCCTTCTCCCCGGCTCCAGAGTGTCAGAAGCTTACGAAAATTGGCAAATAATTCTTCAGGCTGTGGCTGCAATACGGATCGAGTTTGCGGCTCAAGAGCTTTTATTTTTGGCGGCGATCGCCCCCAGTCTCGATCTCGCGCCCCTGCAACAAATGCTAGAGCAGGCTGACTGGCAAAAAGTAACGTCATCACCCGCAGCTTTTAGGCAGAAGAACGCTACATTGATCATCACAACCGCGTTTAACGACTGTATCCATCAGGGAAAGCTAGCGATCGCTATGGCGGGCACAGCAACCGAGCAATTTGTCGGACTGGGAAAACCCGCGATCGTGATGCCTGGGAAAGGTCCACAATTCACGCCAAAATTTGCCGAGGCACAAACCCGCCTTCTAGGAATTTCGGTTAGTCTAGTAGCATCTCCTGAAGCGGCAGCAGGAGAGGTGCGATCGCTGTTGCAAGATGCCCCGCGACTGCAACGCATTGCTGAAAACGGATGTCGCCGCATGGGTGAATCAGGGGCGGCAAGCCGGATTGCTGACTGCTTAAATCAGATTTTCAGTGTTGAAGCGATACAAAATGCTTCGAGTTGATGGATAATGCAGCCATGGGTTTTTGGGTTGTCCTAATTCGCACTGCCGTTCATACAAATTAGTAATAGCAATCAGCTTAGTAATAGCGATCAGCCGCGCGAAACGGCTACAGAACTAGCTTTGAGTCGGGTGCGTTTATTGGTTATTCAGCACAGTCGAGGTCGAACATGCATAATAAACAGCTATCCACTCATTCTGCGTCAGATTATTCTGCATCGGAAAGAAAAAGCTTTAAAAAACAGGATTTACGGGGTCAGTCCTTTAAGGGCGAAGACCTATCTGGGCTGGACTTCAGCGGGGCGGATATCCGAGGCACAAATTTTACCAACGCAATTCTCAGAAACGCCGACTTTAGCCATGCCATCACCGGACTCAATCGCGCTGAAACGATCGCCCTTTCGGTAGTTTTGCTAGCGACAGCCTTGCTGCTAGGCACTTTGGCAGGATTTATCGGAGCAACCATCGGGCTACAGTTTCATACCAATGCCCTAGAGATTTCCGCTAAGGCGATCGCAGTTCTGGTTCACATTGGCTTTTTGCTGATTGCCCTGCGCAAAGGCATCACTGCCGGGTTCAGCATTTTTGCCCTCGCGCTTGCCCTGGCTTTTGCAGCGGTAATCATTCATTCGGCTGCCATTCCTATTGCCGGAGCGATCGCCATTGCCATCGTGATTGATTTTTGCGTCGCTGCCGTCACCATCGTGGCTGCAATCGTCGCTATCGTGGCGCGAATTGCGATGAACACCCGGATTGCCTGGGCGGCAGCGGCTATTTTTGTGATCGCTTTTGCCATCACCCTGCATCAAACTCGCACTTCGGTTGCTGCCGTGGCAATCGCCACAACAGCGATGATCCTCAGTGCCTATGTGGGCTGGCGCACGCTTCGACTGCGAGAGCAGATTCGAGTTTTGGGCAGAACTGTATTTGCGCGTTGGGGCACTAGCTTTAGAGGCTCAGATCTAACGGGAGCAAACTTCTCTCAAGCAGTGCTAAAAAACACGGATTTCCGACGGGCTACGCTGACCAAGACTTACTGGAATGAGCAATCGATCGGTATTTTGGAAGGTTTGTGAGCTAACCCGATGCCCACAGCCCTCAATTCCTACTCTTCTCTAATCTGGTCATGAATTTTTCGGAAAGGGGCACACTCCTTTCCAAAAATTCATCCCTAGCACCGAGAACAGAGTCTATGCTGTGTGCTTTACCAATACGCCTAGCTCACGCTGGATAGGCAGCACATCTAGAGTATCAAGTTGAGCGCAGTACTTCAGGTCATCTAGACAGTCAAGGCGAAGCAATCGCTGACCGTGGGTCGCATGACAAAGCAGGTCAAGCAGCCGATCCTGCCATTGAGTGTAGAGCGCTACGGCAGCAAAAGCTTCATCATTTCCCGCAATGCTCTCTAGCGTCTGCCCTTGGCTGGCAAGATGGGCGCTTAACGAATGGACGATCGCCCCTGCGCACACCGTATCCTCTAGGGAATAACTCCCCTCCCAGCCCGATCCGGCAATCCAGATCGAGTCGGGCTGCTGATTTAGCAAATACTGGACGATCGCCGCACGATTAATCAGCGCTGCCGCCAAAACCGTCTTGGCATGCTGAATTTTTTCCAAGCAGCGGGTGCCGTTGGTGGTACTCATAAACAGCCGCTTGCCGCCCACCAACTCAGGCGTACAGGCGAGGGGCGAGTTGCCCATTTCACAGCCTTCCACTTTAGCTCCGCCTCGTTCTCCGGCACGGAGTCGCCTATCGGCTGGCCATTGTTCACTGACCCGCATCAATTCATCCATTGAGCTGAACGCCTGAACCGCTTCGGCACCTGCCGCCAGCGCCGTTGAAATGGTGCTCGTTGCTCGTAAAACATCAATGGCGATCGCACAATCAGGTTGGCTATCCGAGGGGATCAGTTCAGGAGTATGAAAAATAGAGACTTTCACAAGTAAGGTTAGGAATAGGGAACGAGAGTAGGTGACGGCGAAACGGCGTAGTAAAGCCAAGTCACACTGGGTCGGACGCTGTGCGTGAAGTCGTCAGAGTATTATTTTAGGGCGATCGGAGACTATTGCGCGCAACTTTGCTGGGATAGGTTCTCATGGCGATACATCTTCCTGGAACTTCTCACCCTTAGAATGATTCTGATTATTTGAGCTGTTCGATATTGAGTTTCGCGTTTCCGCTATGATGACCGCCTTATCTTTGCTGCCTCAATCTAGTTTTAGTCGCTCCAGCGATCGCTTTGGGATGAGTCGTTTGATGTCGCGATCGCTGTGGGTCGGCTCCCTTGCCCTCATGGGACTGCTGTGCGGGTGGGTGCCTATACAGCAGCCTGCCAGCACGTTAGCCGAAGCCTCAAATAGTCCGTCTTTTAACCTTTCATTCGACAGTGCCGCCTACGCCCAATCTGCCGTTACAGAGGGTGAGATTCAGAGCTATGCGCGATCGGTGCTGCAAATTGAGCCAATCCGTCAAGCCGCCTACGATAATATCAAGCGAGCGAGCGGTGCGGAAGTACCGCCTATTCTCTGCCATCGCCCCAGCAGCCTTAATAGCCTCGACACTAGCATTCGCCCGATCGCCATTGATTACTGCAATCAGGCAATCGCGATCGTCGAGACCAACAACCTCAGCATCACCCGCTTCAACGAAATTACGATGGCGCACAAGTCAGATGCAGGGTTGGCAGGGCGAATTCAACAGGCAATGGCAGTGATTCAAGGACAGTAGGGACTTGGGCTGTACGCTCTTTAGACATACAGCTGACTGCTGCAAAACCGCTTAAAATAGGGTTGGTTCGTTTGAAGGCAACCCTATGGCTCGGTTCGATCCCTACACCCTGCAACTGCAAGTCACTCGTTTGTTTGAACAGGGGCAGTCTTTTTTTGCTGTCACTAAGGTGCAAGACTGGCTACGAGATCATAATCAAGACCCGATCGCCTACAACATCCTGTTCCATCAAAAGCCCGCTCCTGTGGGGGCAGCACAGGCGATCGCTATTGAAATTGAGCTACAGCGTAAGGACGGTCAGCCTGTGGATGCATGGCTCCAGCAAGAGGTGAACCGACAGTCCTAGGCATTTTTCACTAGATTTTCAGGCGTGGCTAATTTTATGTGTGACTTTTTGGAAAGGGGTGTGCCCCTTTCCAAAAAAAGTTTATACCCAGATTAAGCAATGCCGATTTTCACTGTAGCGTTCGCCAGTTTGCTTAGCACATTTAGGATGGGGCGCGAAGCGCCTCACCCTAAATGTGCTTGTCTCAACCGCCTTGGCGGCTGTCATACACAATATTAGCTAGCTACATCCTCGAACTTGTACCCTACCCCAATCACCGTTTTGAGAAAAGCTGGATTGGCGGGATCAGGCTCGATTTTTTTGCGAAGACGGGCTACATGAGTATCCACCACGCGCTCATCGCCGAAGAAGTCATTACCCCAGAGTTTTTCAATGAGCTGAGTCCGGTTCCACACGCGTCCGGGATAGCTCATGAAGGTAGTCAGTAGGTCAAACTCTAGCGTGGTTAGCTCTAATGGCTCTACCTCGCCGCCCTCGATCTGGCGACTCGCAACGCGCTGATCGACATCGGCTGAGAAGTGGGGCGTTTGAAAAGTACGAGTTTGTCCGCCTTGGCGCAGCGTTCGCCGCAAGAGCGCCCTGACCCGCGCCACTAGCTCTCTGGGGCTAAACGGCTTGACCATGTAGTCGTCTGCACCTGTGGAAAGACCGATGATGCGATCGATCTCTTCCCCTTTTGCCGTCAGCATCATAATGTACGGGTCTTTGCTTCCCGGCTTTTGCCGAATGCGGGTGCAAACCTCTAACCCATCCATACCGGGAATCATTAAATCCAGAATAATTAGATCCGGCTGATGGTCTTGAAACAGCTGAATCGCCGTCAATCCATCTCGGCAGGTGCGGCAATTAAATCCCTCTTTCTCCAAGTAGAGCTGGATAAGCTGAGAAATTTCGGATTCGTCTTCAACAATCAGGATGTCCATCTTGGGTTCGGACTCTGAGGAGTAGGCATAGGGTTTTATAAGTAGATCGGGCAGATTTTTACTCAGCCTATCTAGAATCTTAACGTCTGAAATGTGACTCAGGTGACAGCAAAAATCGGAGTTAAGTAAGTTATTTCATTCTCATGGAGTCTAGCGATCGTCTCCCTTTTTGCTGTACTGCTACCTTAAGCAAATTTATTACTGAAGGTAGTTCACATTTTGGAGTTCTTATTTTATAGTTCACGTTTACAGTTCACCTGACAGTCTATTCTCCGGCACACATTCTCTGGCACACACTTCACCTAGCACCTAGCACCCTAGCGATTCGCAGAATCTGATGAATACAATGTCTAAACTCTCGCGCCGCTTTAATCCTAGATCTCTTAGCCTCAAATCTCTCAGCCTCAAATCTCTTAGCCTCAAATCAAAGTTGACGAGTCTCGCGGCTCTGTTGCTCAGTACAGGAAGCATCTTTGTCGCGAACAGTGCCCAGGCCGTTGAGACTATTCAGTTGCGATATTATGGCTCTGACCCTTCTGTTCCTTCTGAGGTGACGCTCTCTTTAGATGAGATCAAGCAGTTTGTGCAGTCTGGTGAGTTGCGACAGGAGGCTAGAGAATTTTTCAATATTAATCAGCAAGATCCGGCTCCTATTCAGCAAATTTTGACAGAGCAAATTCAGGTGCCCTCCAATTTTGGGCAAGATTTTGTAGACAGTTCTATCGGCAGATTTGTAGTGCTTCAGCTTGAAAAGCTGATTCAAGGCTCGAATGCTTCGCCCAATTTGCGCGCAGCAATCCAAGGTTCAATCCAAGACGATCGCAACATCTCTTTACTGGAAATTATTGAAAAGTATCCTGCGGATCGGGTCAGCGTCAATGTGACGAGCCTGGTAGGAATTTACGGAGACATTAGCTCTTTCGTCGGTCGCGTTTTGCCTGCGCTAGAAGTAGCCAAAGAGTACCTCCAGGACATCATTTGTGATTGTGAGCAGCCTGCGGCAGGCGAGCCTCAGAGCAGCAATGTTGAGGGCGATCGTGCGGTTGCCTGTTCCACTTCTCCTGCTGCCTCTGGTTCTGCTGCCTCTAGTTCACCTGTAACGACTCAGCCCTCAGGTGCAGTTCTTTCAAGCCATGGCGCTTTATCTCAATCATCTTCTCCCACCCCCTGAGACAGTCCCTCATGAAATGTTTTTCTTCACCGCTTTTCCAGCGCTTGCTGAGTCGGAATCTGATCAAATTGATGGGAGGGGCTTGGGTTCTAGGAATTGGCATTTCTGCCGCGCTGCCTGTGCCTCCGGCTGTGGCGGCGCAGCGTCTAGTCTTCACGCTTGGCCCGATCGGACGCTCAATTCCCATTGAAGATTTGAGAACATTGGCTGAGACTGGAGAAGCAACTAGACAGATTCGGTGGTATTTGAATCTTGCCGACCTCAGTCCTGAAGCCCTTCAGCAGGCGTTAAATCAGGAAGTGAATTTGAGCCAGCGCTTGGTCGATCGCGTCACCTATTCCTTACCGGGGGAATTCATTCTGTATCAAATTGGCAACACGATTCGCACCCGTTCCGATCGCGCCAATATTCAGGCAAATCGAGCGGCTTTGCTGCTTTCGACTAGCGAAGACAACAAAATTTCACTGCTGGAGTATCTGGAAAATTACCCCACCCCAGAACTCTATATTGATGGAGTATCTCTGCTGAAGTTCGTCAAAGACGTTGAACGAATTAAGGACAGAATTGAGCCGATCGTTGCCACAATCGAGACTCTGCTAGAAGGACTGATTTGTGACTGTGAAAATACTCCAGCTCAGACCTCTCAGCCCTAGTCAGATTGGCAGCTTTTTGGAATGATCACGGTACGCAAATTTGACCTTTAATCATAGAAGAATAACCTCATCGAGTAGAGACACAGCATGGACTCGATCGCGCTAGCCGCTCAAGAATCTTCATTTCAAAAAGCTAAGAAACGATTCCTCAAGTCTATTTCAGGCAGAGTGGGGCTAGTTTTGACGATCGCCATTATTCTTCTCGCCCTGCTCGCGCCCATCCTACGCCCCTTCGATCCGGCAACCGCCCGTGACTTTGCCGCTCGGCTTAAGCCGCCTAGTGCCGTTCACTGGTTGGGCACAGATGGGCTAGGGCGCGACATGCTGAGCTTGGTGTGGTACGGCATTCGCGTATCGCTGTTAGTCAGCATTGTGTCCGTAGTGCTGGGGTTGATCATCGGGACATTTTTGGGGCTAATTGCCGGGTATTTTAGAGGCTGGCTAGAGCGAGTCATTGGCTGGATGACAGATATTTTGCTGGCATTTCCTTCGATTTTGCTGGCGATCGCCATTGCCACGGTGATTGGAGCCAGTCTGCAAAGCGTCATGATTGCGGTGGGCGTGGTAGAGATTCCCAAGTTTATTCGCCTGACGCGCAGCATGGTTTTGTCTTTGCGAGAGCAGGGGTTTGTCCAGACGGTGCGCGCCTTTGGTGCCAAGCCTGGACGGATTATTTTTAATCACATTTTGCCTTCTAGCCTTGCGCCGATTGTGGTTCAGGCAACCTTATCGATCGGGACGGCAACCTTGGAGGCGGCTGGGCTGGGATTTCTAGGATTGGGTGCAAAACCGCCCACGCCAGAACTGGGCACGATGCTGTCGGATTCTTTCACCAACGGCTACGCGCTTTCGGCTCCCTGGACAATTCTGATGCCCGGTTTGATGATTACGCTGATCGTGCTAGCGTTCAATCTTTTGGGAGATGGATTGCGCGATAGTCTTGACCCCAGAGGCAATCGTTAAAACTCTGGAACTGCATTTGCCTAGAAGTGCCCAGAGCGCTGCTCGTAGCCTTACTGGTCTTCAATCTGCTTCACCGAAACGTCGATCGCCTCAACATCGACGGTTCCGGGTGGTGTGACTCGCTGAAAGTGCCCCTTGTCAATGTGGAGAGGTTCACCGCAGCTAGGACAGCGCATATCTACACCGTTGATGCCAGCCACCTCATTGCGACAGACAGGACACTGATCAGAAACCAGGTTGCGTTTGAGCCACCAGCGAAAAACCAAAAACCCAACAATGGGTGCCAGAATCAGCAGAACTAGCAAGATAAATATTGACTTGACCAGCCACCCTAGACCGATCGCCCCTAGTAGCCAGATCACTGCGAAAAGGACAAGCCAGAAGCGTAGACCCGATAGGTTAAATTGCCAGCTTCTAAAGCTATTTGGGTTCACAGTGACCTCCTGCTTTGAGATGATTAAACGAAGATTTCAGTCGGTGAATTCGTTTTCTCCAGCATAAACGACAGACGGATCGCCAAACCTATCTAACGATATGTAATGAAGTAGGGATTATCCCCCTATCGCGTTCGGGTTGCTCAGCATTGCTTAGGGATTGCGATATTGGACAGGGCGATCGCTCTACTCATCCCCTAGTTCCTCTGAATCATCCAGCAGGTTGCCTAAATAAAGCTGAACAAATTCTTGGGCTGCATCTGAGTTAATCTGTTTCAAGGCTTTGGTGACTTCCACGATCGTTTCAGAAGTCGGCTCTCGCTGATCATGAACCCATTTGAATACCGCAGAGCGATCGATTCCAAGCGCGACTGCCAGTTTGTTCTGGCTGATGCCAAATTTTTCTAAAACCTGTTTTAGCGCCTGACTTGCCCTTCCCATGCCCCAATCCTGTCAAAGGATGGCAAGCCCGTAAATGTTGTCTAGATCGACCACATTCTGTGTTATGTTGTCTATGTGGACAACATTATTGTAGAAGGTGAAGTTGATGACTGAAGATTTCTTGTCCGATCGCCCAGATTCCAACAGCTTGCCCCCTAGCGAGTTGTAGTACTCCAGAGGCGATCGTGAATCCGTGCGACTGATTGTGGTGGGTTCACATACGATCGCCATCAGCGATGACCCACACCTTTGTAGCCACACCAGCAATCATTACTCGCCTGTTGCATGGACTATGTTGGCTGAGCGGCGATTCTCATCGCCTAGTGCGTGAGGAGTGTTCTTTCGCTAACGGCGGCATAGGTGTAGCAGTGAATGATACTTAACGTTATTGGTATCTTCGCCAGTACACTGCACCTCCAATAATTGCACTTAAAGAAGGCACTATTCCGATTAGTCGAACTGCTAAATCAGCCAACTCAAATGGAATTGAAAGAATACAGGTTTGGGAACTATCAATGCAATGAATTAAGCCAAGAGCTGTTAATAGGGCTATCGAGAATCCAATAAAACATCCACTCAATGTCCAAGGGAGAACTTGAAGGGCATCATAGTCATAGCTAGATCGGCTCAATCGCTCAATCACGATCGCTGAAATCATAGCAGCCACCATACCTACAAAAACTCCGACTGTGCTAAACAAGATCAAACCTATTCCGAAGTAGAGGCTAAAAAGTCCATCTCCATCAAGATCATCCATCTTTGAACTAATCGAGTGCTTCGTCTATAGGATTCCCAAGCTCTAACAGTTATTTACGTGATGAGATGCGCTCTGGAGGATATAACTACTCCTGGCGATCGCCCTATTCATCCTTCAATGTCTCTGGGTCTCCTAGCAGGTTGCCCAGATAAAGCTGAACAAATTCCTGAGCTGCATCTGAATTGATTTGTTTGAGCGCTTGCGTGATCTCAGCGATCGTTTCTCCGCTGGGATCAACCTGTTCGTGAAACCATCGGTAGACCACATACCGCTGAACGCCTAAAGTGACAGCCAATTTGTTTTGGCTAATTTTGTATTGCTCTAATACTTGTCTGAGGGCTTTTCCGGCTTTTCCCATGCCCCCAATCGTGTCAGAGGATGATGAACTCGTAAATGTACACGTTTTTGTGGTCATGCTGTAAGATTGTTCTGTTGAGTGGAGCAATTTGCAGCCAGAGACGATGACGGGTAAATGGATGAGTGTGGTGACGAAATATATTCGGCTGGAGTAGCGTGAGCGGTGGGGGCGATCGCTCTGATAGCCTGATGTATGCTGGTTTGAGAGACTTAAAGATGAGTAAGTAGATGAATGCGCTGTTGTCTGTAATTTTGCAGGAGTTAAAAGAGCAGCTAGAGGATGTGTATGGCGATCGTCTCTGCCAGATAATTCTCTATGGTTCTCAAGCTAGAGGCGATGCCCACCCTGATTCTGATATTGATATTCTGGTGGTTTTGAAAGAGCCTGTTGATTATGTAACTGAAATCGAGCGAACAAGCTATCTGGTTTCGTCGATTTGCTTAAAGGATGATGTCTTGATTTCTTGCACATTTGTAGGGCGCGATCGCTTCAGTCAACAGCAGGGCGGCTTTTTACGTAACGTTCGTAGAGAGGGAATTGCTGTATGACTCCTGAGCAGAGAGCTTTACTGCAAAAAGCCTACAGAAGCTTAGATGCGGCAGAACTTCTCAATCAACAAAATATGCCTGAATTTGCAGCCTCTCGCGCTTATTACACGATGTTTTATGTGGCAGAAGCTTTTTTAGAGGGCAAGGGCTTGAGTTTTTCCAAGCATTCGGCTGTAATTTCAGCTTTCGGACGAGAGTTTGTGAAGGCGGGAGCAGTCCCTACTGAATTTCACCGTTTTCTAATTACAGCAGAGCAACTTCGGCTGCAAGGCGATTACGATGCTAATCCAGACCTTACAGAAGCTCAAGCCACGGAACAGATCCATAGAGCAAAACAGTTTTTGGAACTCGCAGAGGCTAAATTGACTCACCCCCCAATCTCATAGTGACTGACGATCGCTCTACTCATCCTCTAATTTCTCCGGGTCTTCCAGCAGGTTGCCTAAATAAAGCTGAACAAATTCTCTTGCAGCTTCAGGGTTAATTTGTTTCAAAGCTTTGGTGATCTCAGCAATATTTTCGGCACTCGGATCTAGTCCATGAAACCAGCGACCGACGTTGGCTCGGCTAATGCCCATTGTGACAGCTAGCTTGTTCTGGCTGATTCCATAGGTTTCTAAAACTTGTCTGAGTGCCTGACTTGCTTGACCCACCCCTAGAATCTCGCCTAAGTAACGCTGAACAAATTCTCTCGCAGCTTCAGGATTGAGTTGCTGTAGGGACTCTGTAATGTTGGCGATCGCCTCTCCACCAGGATCGGTTTTTTCTTGTACCCAGCGATGGACATGAGTGCGCTCAATGCCCATCGTAACCGCTAGCTTATTCTGACTAATGGCATAAGCCTCTAAAACCTGACGGAGCGCTTGACCTACTTTTCCCATGCCCCAATCGTGTCAGAGGATGATGAAACCGTAAATGTTACTTATTTGATTTCAAAACAAGAATTTAGTGTATTATTTGATCACACTTTAGTTGAGATGATTTTATGACTGAAGATTTTCTATCCGATCGCCCAGATTCCAACAGCTTGCCCCCCAGCGAGTTGCAGTATTCGAGGGGCGATCGTGAATCGGTACGACTAATTGTGGTGAGTTCGCGCACGGGCGTGATCACGATGATTCACACGCTGCACCTAAAGGCGGTTGCCAATGCCGATGAGTGGAGCGACTTGCAGCCGGAGCCGATGACGGGCAAATGGATGAGTGTGGTGACGAAGTATATTCGATTAGAATGAAAACGGCGGTCGATAGGGCAGAGAGTTTAGGCGCTAATCATGCAGCAAACTGAGAAAACCTCTACATTTCAACAGGCGATCGAGGCTGTGGAAGCTCTGTCGCTGGAGGATCAGGCAGCATTGCTAAACCTCGTTCAACAGCGCCTTAAACACCAGCGCAGAGAAGATCTGCTAGGGCAAGTCTCTGAAGCCGAACGGGATTACGCCACAGGTAATGTTCAACGCGGCTCTGTCACTGACTTAATGACAGAACTGGATTTAGGGCAAGAGGAACTTCTGCCTTAGCGCTTGGCTCTCATGATGAGGTTTATTAGAGCGAGAGTGTCAGCGATCGCCCCTCAAAAACAAAAATTGCGATCGCCCTCTCCATTAATGTCACTTGAAACAGCAGTGTTTTGGTTTGAAATAGAAGTATTTCAGTTTCAAGTGAGATGTTTCGTGTTCTGAACTGCATCATTGGAGTAAAAAGTGTGGCGTTTCCTGTTTGAAGCTGCATTGTTCTTGTTTCAAGTGAGACGTTCCGAGTTCTAAACAGAAATGTTCTCGAAAAAAGTGTGGCGTTCCGTGTTCAAAGGCTGGCGTTTCGTGTTCAAAGCTCGACAGTTGCTGTTCAAAGCTCAACGCTTCGAGTTCAAAGCTTGACGTTTCTCGGTGAGAGTGAAAATGTTGGCATTTTCTGCGTTGCGAGCGCCCAATAGCAAGCAAATCAGCGACAAATAGAGGCGGCTGAAGTAAAGTTAAGCCAGTAGTTTTCTGCGTTTTCCCCCCATGATTGAGCAAATTACGCTGCTGCTAGCTACGCCGATCGCTAAGGCAATATTGGATAAGTTTTATGAGGGCGTGGGGTCTAAGTTGGGCGAAAAGGCGGTGGAGATGCTGCCGGATAAGGTGCAGCAGTTGGGCAAGTTGATGTGGGAGAAATGTTTACGGGGCAAACCGGGCACCGATCAAATCTTGCAACAGGCAGCGGAGGGTTCGACAGAGGCTCAAAAGCAGTTGATAACCTATCTACATAAGGTTTTGGAATCTGATCTGGCACTGAAGCAGGAAGCGCAGAAGCTGGCGGCAGAGATCCATCTGGAAGTAACGAACAACGATATTCAGGCGCGGAACGTGCAGTATGTAACCGGGCAAGCGCAGGGATTACAGGTGAATGATCCCAATCAGCCCGTGATTCAAGTTCAGGGAAATCCGACCTTTCATTTTGGATCTGCTCCCCAATCTGATTGACTGGAGTCGTCGGGAAGGGCACCGACAGAGCGAGGCACGCCCCACAATTTGCCCTACACCGGAGCCACTGAGTTTGTTGGGCGAGAAGCCGACCTAAAAACGCTGCACGATCGCCTCCAAGAATCTAACCTGCTGGCAATTACGGCGATTCAGGGCATGGGCGGCATTGGCAAGACTGAATTGGCGTTGCAATATGCCTATGGCGCACTGGCGCAAGACCAATATCCGGGGGGGGTGTGCTGGCTGCGATCGCGGGAAGACATCGGCACTCAAATTGTCGGCTTTGCCAGAATTTACCTAGACTTATCGCTACCGACTGAGCTGGATTTGTCGCAGCAGGTCGCCTATTGCTGGAGCCACTGGCGCGAGGGCAAGGCGCTATTGATCTGGGATGACGTAAGCAACTATGCCGAAGTTCAGCCCTACCTGCCGCCGAGGGGCGATCGCTTCCAGATTTTGTTGACCACGCGGGTCGATCTGGGGGCATCGGTGCGGCAGTTGCGGCTGGAGGTATTGAGGGAAGAAGCGGCGCTAGATTTGCTGAGGGCGATCGTCACCCAGGGCGGAGAGGTCAAAGACCTTCGATTTCTTGAAGAAATCGGAGGTCTGGAGCGGCAGCTTTGTCAATGGGTGGGCTATTTGCCGTTGGGATTGGAGCTGGTGGGGCGGTATCTGGCGCGCAGGAAAGAGGTGTCGATCGCCACCCTGCTGCAACGGCTGCAAGAAAAACGGCTGGAGGCAAGGGCGCTGCTGCAAGCCGAACCGGGAATGACGGCATCGCTGGGGGTGGCGGCGGCGTTTGAGCTGAGTTGGCAAGAGCTAAAGCCGTCGGCAAAAGAGCTAGCCGCATGGCTGAGTTTGTTTGCCCTCGCGCCGATCGCTTGGCGGCTGGTGCAAGCCTGTTTGCCAGAGTGGAATGAGGAAGATCTGGAGGATGTGCGAGACGAAGACCTGCTGGGGCTGCATCTGCTGCAACCCTCAGAGGCAGGCATATACCAACTGCATCAGCTCTTGCGAGAATTCTTTGCGGCAAAGCGGCAGCAAATGCCAGCCGAAGCCGCGATGCAGCAAACCCTGTGTCGGGTGATGGTGGCAGAGGCAAAACAAATTCCCCAAACCCTGACGCTAGATCTAATCGCCCAATTCACGCCTCTCATTCCCCATCTAGAAGAAGTGGCAACCGCCCTCACCGACTGCCTCACAGACGATGACTTGATTACGCCCTACATTCGAATTGCCTGGTTTTACGAAGGACAGGCGGCCTATGCTCAGGCGCAACCGTGGTTGGAACAATGCCGAGCAACCGCCGAAACCCGTCTAGGCAAAACCCATCCCGCTGTGGCAACCAGCCTCAACAATTTGGCATTGCTGTACCAATCCACCGGACGCTACAGTGATGCCGAGCCTTTGTATGTGCGATCGCTGCAAATCAGAGAGCAACAGTTAGGAGCCGACCATCCCGCCACAGCCAGCAGCCTCAACAATTTGGCATTGCTGTACCAATCCACCGGACGCTACAGTGATGCCGAGCCTTTGTATGTGCGATCGCTGCAAATTAATGAGCGACAGTTAGGAGCCGACCATCCCGACACTGCCGGCAGCCTCAACAATTTGGCAGCGCTGTACCAATCCACCGGACGCTACAGTGATGCCGAGCCTTTGTATCTTCGGGCAGTGGTAATTTTTCACGATCAACTGGGCGAAACCCATCCCACCTTCCAAACCGTTTGGGGTAATTTCGTTGAGTTTTTGAGGCAGGTGATTCAGGCAGGGCAAACCGCGCAGTTGTCCGATCATCCAACGACACAGGACGTGCTAGAGCAACTGAGGCGATTGTAGAGGCAAAGAGTAGTATGGTGGCATAGCCTAAGTCTTAAGCATCAGCTTAGTAGACACCCACCTGAAGACCGGAGACAATCATGTCTGAGCTAACATTAGATCAAACTCAACTTAAAGCGATCGTCAAAGTTGCACTGCTTGAGCTGTTCCAAGAAAATCGCGATGCCTTCACCGATCTAATTGCAGAAGCGATCGAAGAGATTGGGCTAGAACGGGCGATTGTAGAAGGCGAAGCTACCGAACCAGCTAGCCGAGCCGATATCTTCAAACTGCTGGAGCAGCAAGCGTGAAGGTTGAGTTCCGAAAAAGCTTTGAAAAAGACCTGCGTAAACTCCGCGATGCCTCACTGCTGCAACGAATTGCCGCTATTGAAGAAGTAGGCTGTCATTGAGTAAAAGGGGCTGAGAGTCTTGAGGCAGTCAGCAATCTTAGCAAGCTTAAAGCCGAAGGCAACCACTATCGTATCAAGATTGGAGATTACAGAATCGGCATCGCGGTTCAATCTAATTCAGTGGACTTTATTCGAGTTCTACATCGCAAGGAAATTTATCGCTACTTTCCTTGAGGCTAATTCTATCGAATGATTGGAGAAGCAATGTAGGCAGGGCAAACCGGGCAGTTATCCGATCATCCAACGACACAGGCAATGCTAGAGCAACTGAGGCGATCGTGAAAGGCTAGGCGCGATCGTCTTGGCTCAAAGCTGAGGGGCGATCGCGGGTAGACTGAGATAGAACAGAATTCGGAGACTCTATGAAATGGCGCGTCATTCTAGAACCTGATCCTGAAACTGGAGAATGGGCAGTTTGGTGTCCAGAACTACCCGGCTGCGTTTCTGCCGGAGCTACTGAAATAGAAGCTTTAGCGAATATTCAAGAAGCGATTGAACTCTACTTAGAACCCGATGCGATCGAACTTCCCGCTAGCGCTCTCACCCGCGAGGTTTTTGTGGGATGACCCGCGATCGACGGATGAATGTTGACCAGGTTGAAGCGATTTTGCGCCGTTACGGTTTCACATTAGTTTCTCAGAAAGGCAGCCATCGCAAGTGGCGCAACTCAGAACGACAGCTTCAGGTGATTGTGCCGTATCACAAGGGACGCGATCTTCCTATGGGCACCTTACGAAACATCATGACAACTGCCGATATTTCCACAAGTGAGTGGAAAACTGAATAACAGCGATCGTGACAGGCTAAGGGCGATCGTCTTGGCTCAAAGCTGAAGGGCGATCGCGGATATCATTAGGGTCAGCCATCCATCAGCGGCATGAAATTACCCAACGGCGATCGCCTTTATTAAACGATGAAACCTACACCCAAACTCCTGGATACGGTTGCATTACTGAAAGATATTCCAGCCAATCGCCTCACCCTGCTAGAGCCAGCCTACGCCAGTGTTCAACAACTACCTGCTGAATTAATTGGCGCGATCGTCGAAGTTTACGAACAAAACGGCGATCGATTCTATCAAGTAGAGTTCTCCGATGCTCAAGGCTGCGAGTATGCAATGGCAACTCTCAATGCTGAAGAGTTGTTAGTTTTGCACTCAGAGCTGGCAGTTTCATAGGTTCCAGCAGCAAAGCTCCAACCACACAGGCAGTCCTGAAGTAACTGAGGCGATCGTCAAAGGCTAGGGGCGATCGCTCTTGCTCAAAGCTGAAGGGCGATCGCGGGTATAACTGAAATTGAACCTCAAAGATCAGGACGAGCCGATGACTGAAATTATTTTCTTAGTTGAAGATGATCCCGACGGTGGCTATACTGCCAGGGCGATCGGAGAATCTATCTTTACCCAAGCAGATAGCCTGGAAGAACTCAAAGGATATGTCCGAGACGCGGTTCACTGTCACTTTCCTGATGAGCAAACCCGCCCCAAGCTGATTCGCCTTCATGTGGTACATGACGAAGTGATTGCCTCATGAAACTGCCGCGAGACTTGTCGGATGAACTGTTGGCGCAGGCACTCAAATCACTGGGATATCAGATTGATCGCCAAACCGGAAGCCATATTCGCCTGACAACACAGCAGAACGGCGAACATCACGTTACGATTCCAAATCACAGCCCCATCAAAGTGGGCACGCTCAATTCGATTTTGAAAGACATTGCCCAACATTTCAACCTGACGCGTGATCAATTAGTCGAGCGGCTGTTTTAGCAACTGTTGGTAAATCGCGTTAGGATAGCCCTCAGATCACCCCGTGACACGGGGAATGCTACAGCAACTGAGGCGATCGCGCCTAGCCCGTCACGATCGTCTTGGCTCAAAGCTGAAGGGCGATCGCGGTCGTGGCAGAGACAGGGTTACAGTAGCTTCAGTCAAAAATTACTAGAAGCCCCAGAAAGCCCCAGAAGACGAGGGGCTATACCGGAGCAATGCAGGAAGTTTCCTCCGAAACCCCCTCAGTCTGGAGGCTGCCTTGTTAGAACTAGAAAAACCGTGATCGGCAATGATTTGCCAAGTTTCATCCGAGACTTGAAAGCGCTCAAAAAATCTCTCATTTACGAAACGATTAGACATTTAGCATTTGAAGAAATTCCTACCAGCGGCATTGACCAAATTTCTGACCTCAAGAAAATCAAAGGATACGATCGAGCCTATCGAATTCGAGTGAGCGACTACCGCATCAGTCTCTTCATCGAAGACAACGCTATAACCTTTACCAGAGTCCGCCATCGACGCGAGATTTATCGCTATTTCCTCTAAAAGAAATCCGGTTAGGATGACCATACCCAAACTTCTGAATACGATCGCGCTCCTATAGCTGTCGCCAGTTTGCTCAGGACAGCCATAACTGCCTTTTTCTAACTTGATTGGTTTAAAGTCTAGTTATAAATATTTCATATTTATCTTTCCCATGTCTCTGCCACTCCTTGCTCAATGGTTGACAGGCGAATTTGACAATAAGGCGCAAGCCCTCGATCAGCCCGTCTGGTTTGTGCATTTGCGGCTGTGGCATCGCCCTTTGCCTCAGCGGATTAATGGCAACCTGGCGCTGTTTGCAGAACAAGCAAATATCCTGTACAGCGATCGCCCCTACCGTCAGCGCATTGCCGAACTAAAGCCTACCGACGATCCCCAGGTGTTTCAAGTTCAGTATTGGGCATTTCAGCAGCCTGAAAAATTTAAAGGAGCGGGAGCCAATCCTCAGCTGTTAGAGACGCTAAGCCTGGAAGATCTGGAGGCTCTGCCAGGTTGCTTGCTTATCGTGAGGCAATCTGGCATTGGGTTTAAAGCAGAGCCAGAACCCGATACCAAATGCTGCTTTCAGTATGATGGGCAAACCCGACAGGTGAGCTTAGGCTTTGAGGTGAGTGCCGATCGCTTTCTCAGCTACGATCGCGGCGTTGACCTAGAAACGGGCGCTTCACTCTGGGGGGCAATTATGGGAGCCTATGAGTATCGGCGGCTTCAGGCTTTTGAGTGGCAGGTTTGAGTCACACCTCAATGCCCATGAGTGGGGCAGGGCGGTGCTGAAATGGATCGATCGAGCCAGCCTACCGATTGGTGCAGCCTTGCCAAGGCTTCTTGAGGCTGATCTTTAAGCAGGTATACGAGCGCTGCTGCCGCCTGTTCTCCAGCCCGCACCTTACGGTTTGACTTGAGGCGATGCCAGTCGTCTGGGGCGATCGCCAGACGTTCTGCTAGCGCCTGAGCCAGTTCTACTGTACTCAGCTCAGAAACAGGCTTAGCACCATCTGACAAGCTACTGGCTCTAGGACTAGGCAATGCTTTAATCGGCACCTGATTAGAGACAATTTGAGAAGTAACCTGACTTGAATCAGACATATTCATTAAAATGATGAGCTATTGTAGCAACCGCCAAGGCGGTTAGGACGGGGAAATTTTTGGTGGGGCGCGAAGCGCCCCACCAAAAATGTCTTAAGCAAACTTACGACAGCTGCAAACTGACGAGCTGGGTGAAATGCCAGCGCTATCTCTACTGTACAACGTCAATAAAACTCCCCATAATAATGTCTCCTCAACCTCCTCAACCCGATGCTGACTTTCATGAAACTGACTTTGAGCAATCTCTCCAAGAGGTAGAGCAATCTTTGCTGCTGCTCAAGGCGCGCTATGCCCAAGTTCAGGCAGATCGTCAGCAGCAGGAGGTTTTACAGCAGCGCCTTAGCGAAACCCAACGCCAAATGAGGCGCGATCGCTCTCAGTCTTTGAAGGCTGAACTGAAGCAAATCCAGCAACAGCTTGAAGGACTGGAACTTGCCCTAGAGAGCCAGCTTTTTTCTTGGAGCGGGTTGAAAGAAGTCTTTTGGCAGGCCGTTCGTTTTGGTGGGCTGGGCGTGATGTTGGGGTGGCTGCTAAAATCTCTGGCAGGTTAGTAGCATCCCGTCCGAGGCATTTTACCTCTTGCCTTCTCACCCTAGTCTGATGCTATAATTCATAACCGTACGGCGAGCGTAGCCAAGTGGTTAAGGCAGAGGTTTGTGGTACCTCCATTCGTGGGTTCGATCCCCATCGTTCGCCCTTTTTGTGTACAGTGTCTCTTTTTTGTACAACGTCTAAAGTCTAGGTCGGCGGCTGTTCCGTAAACGGCATTTGGCTAATCGATCGCTGCAATGCGGCTAGAGCGCGATTGTAGCCCAAGATAGTCTGAAGACGATTGCCCTCTGCGCGAGTTAATTCAGTTTGCAATCGAGAGATATCGGTTTGGGTGTCTACCCCCGCCTGAAATCGCAGCCTCGCCAGATCCAGAGCTGCCGCTGCTGCATTGACTGCCTGAGATGCAGTCTGAGTATTGTCGAAATTAGACTGTAGCGTCAAATAAGCTTCTTCCACTTCAAGGCGAATTTGGTCACGGGTGTCAGCAAATCTGGCTTCAGCGATCGCCACATTTGCCGCCTCTTGAGCTGCCCTGGCTTTAGATGCACCGCCGTCAATGAGACGAAAACGCACTCTAGCACCCACCTGGTAATCGTCATTCAAACCATTGCCTTGAAGGAGAGAACTTTGAACGCTGTAGTTAGCAAACGCCGAAACTTGGGGCTTTGACTCTGCTAGAGCGGCACGACGCTGCTGCTGGCTAATGTCTCGCTGCACTAGCTGTTGTTCTAGCTCAGCCCGATTTTGGTAAGCCAACAGAATCGTTTCTTCCAAACTAGAATTCCAGGTGCCCGCCATTTGCACCGGGTCAGCTGCCGATAGACCAATCGACTCGGCAATATTCAGCCGTCGCTTGATCTGGCGGCGCACGACCTGCTGCTGACTCAAGGCAATCACTAGCTCCTGTCGAGCATTGGCTAAGTCAACTTCCGTTTGTAGGCGATCGAATCGAGTGCCGATGCCTGCCTCTTCTGTGGCGATCGCATTCCGTAAACTCAGCTCCGATTGGGCGGCTGCAGCCTGGGCAATTCTCACCTGTCCATCGGCTTGCTGAAGATCATAGTAGGCATTGGTGATATCTAGCTCCAGCGTTTCGGCAACCGTCTTGACTTGCAGCGATTGTGCCTGCACCCGTCCCTCAGCCGCCCGGATCAATGCCGATCGCCGTCCCGAAGTATAGATGTCATAGTTAACCTCTACCGAACCACCCAACAGAGCATCTGCGGAAGTATTGTTATCGCGATCGTTTGCCCGTTGTGCGCTCAAATCAGCCGTGGCATCCACCGTAGGCGAGTTTGCCGCCTGAGCCTCTTGCAGGGCAGCCTGAGTCCGCTCTAGCTCTAGTTGAGCAATTTGCAGCTCCAAATTATTGCGGCGTGCCAGCTCTAGTGCCTGCTCCAGAGTAATAGGAACAACCTCCTGGGTTTCCACTTCGTCAAGCTGCGTCGGGCGAAAAAGATTAGGCGCAGGCGTAAAGTTATCTAGGGCGGGTGAAACTGCTGTTGGCGCTGGTGGGGAAGTAAGAGTTGGGGAGGTAGGGGGTAGGGAGTCAGGAAGCAAGGGCAAAGACTCTTCTGTTGGCGATTCCTTAGCTTCAGCCGGGATAGGGTAGGGAACCGGAATATCGATCGCTTCTACTTGCACAACCAGAGGTCGCAGTTCTAAGGACGGAGCAGACGGAACCGAGGGATTTGGAATAGGGTCTGATAGGGGAATAGGGTCTGATAGGGGAATAAGGTCTGGTAGCGAGACATTGCTTGGCGGTGCGATATTTTCAGGCGGTGCAATATCAGGCGCAGGAATATTCACATCCGGGACAGGCAGACGCTGGGTTGTGTCTCCTCCGCTCGAATCGCCTGCTATGAGGGGAGCCGCGATCGTCCGCTGATTAATATCCCTGCCTAAAATAGCGGCAAAAGCACACACTGTAGCAACTGAAATACGCATAACCTATCCTTGAATTGCAGCCCGACGAAGACAAAGTTCGTGATAGGCAAAACACTTTTCGCCTGTCTATGCTCTTTGCCTGAATCAGTACCAAAATTAGCAAAAGCCTTTAGAAAAAGGTTTTGTCTATTGACTCCGATGATCCGAGTCCTGCTTCATTGATACAGAGTGAAGCCTAGAGGTCAGGAAAATCGATCGCCATTTGCAGCAGATTAAACCGCTATAAAATGAGTCTTACAGGATTATGTTTTTATAGTGAAGAAGCAGCTCGCTACTCGTCATGCCAATTTCATAATCATTTGTAAAGATAATAGAAATACACTGGCTCAGATAGATTTCTGCTCGATCGAAGGGTAAAGCAGAAACCGCATAAAATGCATTAACCCACAAACCTATGAAACTTAAAACTCCCTTACTATCCCTCGCTTTTGCTGGAACCCTGATTCTGAGCGCCTGTTCCAATCCTGATGCCAGCAGCCCCTCTGCTAGCACCTCGCCAGATGGGGCACAATCCATGCCAGGGATGGATCATGGCTCTATGAAGGATCATGGCTCTATGAACATGAGCCTAGGCCCCAAGGATGAAAACTTTGACCTGCGCTTCTTAGACGGCATGACTCCCCATCACGACGGAGCCGTTGTTATGGCGCAAGAGGCACTGCAAAAGTCGCAGCGACCTGAAATCAAGCAGTTGGCTCAAGCCATTATTGAGGCTCAGAAAAAAGAAATTGCCCAGATGCAGCAGTGGAGAAAGGCATGGTATCCCAATGTTGGGGATACGCCAATGATGTACAGCGCAGAAATGGGGCACATGATGCCGATGTCTGCCGAGATGAAATCGAGCATGATGATGAACGTGGACTTGGGAGCCGCAGATAACCAGTTTGATCTGCGCTTCATCAACGCCATGGTTCCCCATCATGAAGGCGCGCTCGTGATGGCACAAGAGGCATTGCAGAAGAGCGATCGCCCCGAAATTAAGCAGCTCGCTCAAGAGATTATCAGCAGTCAGCAGCAGGAAATTTCTCAGATGCAGCAGTGGAAAAAAGCGTGGTATGGGCAGTAGCCAGCGGCTAGGCGATCGCCCCATCAAAGTCTACCGAAACGGCCAGACTTGCATCATACATCCGTCTCTCAAAATCTCCCATGGTGGAGGTTTCGGTCGGATCGTATCTGCCGTAGATTTTTGGCAATCTGTCTGTCTTCACCAGGATATTATGCACTTCTGAGTTGGCGATATCCGAGAGGTTACGGTTGCTGAGATGAGCGATCGCCATGGCAATGCCAACCGCCTGTCCGACCGCCACATTAAATTCCACAATTCGTCCCACAGCGCTAGCGCCGCCTGTAAATCCAGAGGCTGGACTAACTACGGCTAGATTAGAAATCTCTTTGAAAAAAGCGTGGCGCATCCCCACGTTTAGCAGCGGCGCTTTGAAGGCAAACTTTTTCACGCCGACCTTCGCTGCCCGCTGCCACAGACCGAGAATGCCGCCGCGCGTGTCAAAGTGGTAGCCGAAGGTGCCCAATGCCTGAGCAGCAGATACGCCACCCGCCGTCATTTGGGCACCGCTGAGCGGCTCGACCGCACCGACAATATTGCCCGCATGGCGAATGTAGAGTTCTGGAGCGACCCTCACTGATGTTGCCCCTAAACTCTTGAGCCAGCGCTCAACATAGCCCATTTCCTGTAGCATCTCGGCTGTGGGTTTGGCTCCACCACGGGCTAAGGCTTCAGCTTGGGCGGCGTTGACAAAAAACAGCACTCCGTTCCAGAACAGGCGATCGCCCGGAAGCACCGCAATATTGGGATTGTCGAAAATGGCTTTGCTTTCAGGCAGGTAGTGCTTGGAGCCTCGGAAGGCATGATAGGCGATCGACAAAGCACGGCTATAAACATCGATGTAGTCTGTGCCCCAATCCATAGTATTGAGCTGTCCATAGGCACGGGTCAGCGAGTTTCTTAGAAACTGCGCCAGAGAATCATCGCCGCCTGCCGCTATGTCGATCCACTTCTGGGCTTCTACATCCGATGCGTTGATGAAGCGCTTGAGGTAAGCATATTCAATATTTCTCAAGGTCTGCGGACTAAGTCCCTGAGTTGTAAAAACCAGCGTTACCGACAGCTCAGCCTCTGGCAAGCCCAGCGACGCATATCCTACCAGCTTTTTAATGCCTGCCAACTGTGCCAGTTCACCATTTACCGTAGAGTCAATGAACTGCTTGCCCAAAAAAGTCTCGCCTCTAGCAAGCTGCAAGCCCGTAATTTTGCCGCCCGATTTAAGCACAGAGGCAACCTTGGCGTTGCTGAGAATATCTATCCCAACTTCGCCCATCATCTCCCGGAGTACCAGAGTAGCATTGCCGGGGTCGAGCGCCACTTTGTCCACACCCGATCGCTGCAAAAACTCCCGATAGATGGCGGGGGGATCGCCAAAGTTCTCCAGGTAAAAGTTTCGGCGGGTAGGCTCTGGGACGCTGCTGCGATCGAGGTAGGCTAGCCTGCCGCGCACCAGATGACCGCCCACACCGTCTTGAGCATTACCTCGCAGCATCAGGACGCTCTTGGGATAGCGACCTGTGCGGCTGTAGTATTCTCTGGCAGCAGAGACTAGCGCCAAAATTCCGGGAACTTCATCCCCAAATCCAATAAAGTCATAGGAGCGAGTGGCTGTAGTCATAGGTTGCGGCGCCGCTATTTAACATCCGTGATTTCTTGAAACCAGTCATCCTGAGCGAGTTCGCTGAAATTGGTATCGGTCTTGGCTTCCTTGCGATATTTGGGGTTGAGATCGATCGCCTTTTGCAAACTTTCTAGGGCCAGGTCGGCTTCGCCGCGCAGGGCATAGCAAGCCGCCTTGTTGTAGTGGGCGCTGGCATAGTCGGGCTTGATTTTAAGGGCGCGATTAAAGCTGGCGATCGCCTCTTTGTCGCGTCCGAGTTGCAGCAGGGCATAGCCGCGACTGTCCCAGGCTTTGGGCGAATCAGACTTGAGTTGGGTCACTTTGTCGAAAGAGGCGATCGCGTCTTCGTAGCGCTCTAGCTCAAGTTGAGACAACCCGCGATTGAGCCAGGCGGTGGAATTATCGGGATCAGTTTCGGTGGCTTTGTCAAAGGCGGCAAAGGCTTCTTCAGGGCGCTGCATTGTGCCCAAAATTACGCCGCGATTTACCCAGGCTTCGTGGTAGTCGGGCTTAATCTCCAGGGCTTTATCGAAGGCGGCGATCGCTTCATCGGGCTGCTTCAGCCGTCCCAGAGTCACGCCGCGATTCAGCAATGCCTTGTAGTCGTTGGGCTGGAACTTGAGAGCGCTGTCGAATGCCGCCAACGACGCGTCGTACTGCTTCATTTCCTTCAGGAGAATGCCTTGGTGATACCAAGCGATCGCGCTATCGGGCTGGAGCTTGAGAGCATTGTCGAAGGCGGTCAGAGCTTCGTCATTACGCTTTAGCTCTGCCAACGCCATGCCGCACGTCAGCCACAGAGAGGGGCTATCGGGCTGGGTGGCAATCGCTTTTTCCGAGAAGGCGATCGCGGCTTCATGCTGTCCGGCGGCAAACAGCGTTTCGGCTTGCTGAATATAGTCGGCAGGGGTAAAGAATAGCTCCGGCTGGCTTTGTTTCAACGTCTCAAACTGGCTGTAGAGATCGTCCAGGCGCTGCTGAGTGGCGACGATGAAGGAGTCAGCAACAAACTGGGGAGTTACTTCCGAGAGCCGCTGCATAATCTGGTCTTTTTCGGTCTGGGCGGCGGATTGCAGTGCCGTCAGCTGGGTGGCGACCTCCGTTTCTAACGTCCGCAAATTTTGAATCGTCGCCTCGCGCTGGGCAACGGCTCCCGTTTGCAGGTCGGCAAGCTGGTCGGCAAAGCGCCCCTCTAACCTTTCCAGGTTTTGCCGCATTTTATCGCGCTGCGCTTGTACATCTGCCTTCAAGGTCACAAGCTGCGCCACCAAATCGGCTTCGGTTTTTTCTAGACTCTTGAGGATGGCATCTCGCCGCTCTTTGCCGCTGACCTGAAGTTCGGTCAGCTGAGCCGTGAAAGCCTCTTGAAGCTGGTTGATGACTTGCTGCAACTCTTCTTGACGGACTTGGGCAATGCCCTCTAAGCCCGATCGCTGGCTGGCAAAGTCGGCTTCCAAACGATCGAGGGCTTGCTGGAGTTCGGCTTGCTTGGCTTGTGCATCGGTCTGCAGACGCGATCGCTCTGCCGCCATTTCGGTTTCAAGCTGGGTGAGCAGGCGATCGAGATCGGCTCTTTTTGCCTGGGCAGCCTGCTGGAGGTCTGCCTGCTGTTGGACAAAGGCGGCATCGAGCTGCACCATATTTTGCCGAATTGCTTCCTTCTGATTCTGAATATCGGCCTGTAGCTCTGCCAACCGCGCCTTAAACTCAACGCTCATCTGCTGAATGTTCTGGCGAATGTCGGCTTTTTGGCGTTCGGTATCGGCGGTCAGATCCGATCGCTGCACGGCAAAATCTTCGCTCAAACGCCGTAAGCCCTGCCGCATTTCGTCTCGCTGGGTCTGGGCTTCAAGCTGAAGCTGCGATCGCTGATTTGCCAATTCGATCTGAAGCTGCTCCAGGCTTTGCCGCAGGGTATCTAGCTGATTTTGGGTATCAGTTTGAAGCTGGGAGAGCTGACCCATCAGATCGGCTCGGAGGCTGTCCAAATTAGCGAAAACCTGATCTCGGCGCTGAGCAGCATCGGTCTGAATGGCGACAAGCTGTCCAGCAAATTCGGCTTCGATCTGGCGGAGCTGCGTCAGGGCTGCCTCTTTGTGCTGTTGCGTTTCGGTTTGGGTAGATTGCCGTAGATTATCCAGATAGGGCGATAGCTCAGCTTGAAGCTGTCCCAACTGCTGGTAAGTTGCTTCTTTGTGCTGCTGGGCTGCCGATCGCAGTACATCCAGCTCTCCAGCAAATTCGATTCCTGACTGGGCAAAGGACTGTAGCGCTGTATCTTTCTGAGCTTGCGCTACGCCTTGAAGATTAGCTAACTCTGCCGCAAATCCTGCTTGCTGCTCATCTAGATGCCGCTTCGCAACGTCTAGCTGTTGGGCGATCGCCCCAGCAGTCTCCTGCTGACGCTGCGCCACTTCGGCAACTAGCCGCACCAATGTCCCCCGCTTTTCCTCAATTTCCTGCTGAAACGACTCGGCATCTTTGCCCAAATCCTCAGCATAATGCTCGTAATCTCGCAATAGCTTTCTAACTTCTTGCTTCGCTACGCCAATCTGCCCTTCTAGATCGCCCAGTTCTTTCAGGTGCGTTTGAACAATGGCCGTGACTTCTCGGATTACCGATCGCCGCAACAGATAGAGTCCAGCAATTGCTGCCGTCAGTAGTACCGCCAACACCCCCAGCATGATGTTAAACAGCGTTGTCGTGCGGCTCAGGCTACGCAGTCGCTCTAGCTCTTGCTGCTCGTTCTGTGAGAGTGATTGGGCGAGGAGCGGCGAACGGATCGTCATCACTTGGCTGTCTGGAAGCACTGCTGGCATCCAGTTCGCCGATCGCGCTGTAGCTTGCGCTGTAGCCGCAGACAGCAAAAGAATTGAGAGAACCGCGCTGCTCCGCGACACCCCTATGAAGATCTGTCGAGTGAAGATCTGTAGATCTTGGCGCTTCATCCCATTCCCCCTGTCGGTCAAGCTGAGCTTGTTGAGTAATCTTGTTTAGCTATTATCTCAGACGGTTCCTAAAATCTGCTATTGAAAAAGGGGCTGCAATCCTGCAACCCCTTACCTTGTCTAAATGAATCCAGAATTTACACAAATCTAGCTCAAAGAACTCAGCAATTCTTATTTTGAAACAAAGTCCGAAAAAAGCCCGCCTGCGGCGGGCTTTTTTCGGACTTTGTTGGGGGAGTTTGCGCCCTGCGGGCGCAAACTCCCCGATATGAAATTCATCATGAGAGCTGCTGCAAAGAACGCTGCTGCAAAGAACTACGTCTGCGGGATAGAATCCTCGACTAGGGTCATTCCGCCCACAAATTCCTCGCCGTAACCTTCTTCACCATGTTCGCTGACATCCAAGCCCTGATCTTCAATGGAAGGCTTGACACGCAGATCCATAAATAGCGCCAGAAACTTAAGAATGAGGAACGTCCCGATACCCGCAAAAATATAGGTGACAGCCACTCCCAAGAACTGGTTCCAAAGCTGACCTGGGTTGCCGTACAGCAGACCATCAAAACCAGCAGCATTCACCGCCTTGGTACAAAATATGCCTGTGAGCAGCGCTCCAACCGTTCCCCCAACTCCATGGATTGGGAAAGTGTCCAGCGAATCGTCAAACTGAAGCTTCGCTTTCAGGCTGACTGCAAAGAAGCAAACCACTGAGGTGATAGAGCCAATCAAGATTGCGCCGATCGGGGTCACAAAACCAGCGGCAGGTGTAACTCCCACTAGACCAGCCAGGAAACCACTGGCAATACCGACCGCAGTCGGCTTACCGCGCAGCACCCATTCCATCACGACCCAAGTCAGACCCGCAGCAGCAGGAGCGATCGCTGTAGACACGAAAGCCACCGTTGCCAAAGATCCGCCTGCCGCCACGGCGCTTCCAGCATTGAACCCAAACCAGCCGAACCAGAGCATTCCAATCCCTAACATCACGAAAGGCACGTTGTGAGGAACGGTGGGTTGAGCCGGATAATTTTTGCGTGCACCCAGAACCAAAACGGCGACGACCGCTGAAATACCAGAGCTAACGTGAACCACCGTGCCGCCTGCAAAGTCGAGAGCGCCGATATTAATCCCAATGAAACCCTTACCCCAGACCCAGTGAGCCAGAGGAGCGTAAATCAGCGTAGACCACAGCAAGACAAACCAGAAGTATGCCTTGAAGCTCATGCGCTCAACGATCGCTCCAGAGATGAGTGCCGGGGTGATGATGGCAAACATCATCTGGTAGATCATGAAAACCTGGTGAGGAATGGTAGGTGCATACCCGATTGGATCAGGTTGACCTGCCTCAACACCTCCTAGAAACAGCCATCTAAGGCTACCGATAATTGGATTTGACGTATAGGTAAACGTGGGCACACCGTCAGCAGCCACGGCAATCGGGGAAACATCAGTTGGCGCAAAAGCAATGCTATAGCCCCACAACACCCAAGTGACTCCCACAATACCCATTAGCACCAGACTCATCATCATGGTGTTGAGGACATTGCGAGACTTCACCAAGCCCCCGTAGAAAAACGCTAGTCCAGGCGTCATGAACAGAACCAGCGCCGAGCAAATCAACATAAAAGCCGTGTCACCACTGTCAAGCAGACCCGCGACCCTATCGTCTTGTGCCCAGGCAGCGTCTGCCAGAGGACCACCAAAGAAACAGATGGCAAGTAGTACAGTCAGGAAAACTTTCTTCAACACGAGCATGATCCTTAAGATATGTCTGAAACGTACGTTGTGGTAAATAATACCGTAAACTCAGAAATCTCTCTGAGTTTACACGGGCAAATGCTAAAGATCGGGGAGATTCAGTACACAGCCGCATCAGAAACACCAAATTTTTAAGATCTGGGCATTGTTGCGGGAAACTGATGCGGAAACCATTTATCAAAACCACGGCTTGAATGATTGCACCAATTCTGAAGAAATCATTTTGCATCTGAGACTACATTAGTGAGGGCAAACTCGCCTTTTGACTATAAAAAATTTTATTAGGTCGCAATTTCTGTCCAATTTGGCTTTACATCGATACAAATTCACCGCTCAAATGCCGGGGTGAACCCTCACTGCGGTACTATGATTCTGCTTTGCCTGAAGTCGCTAAATCCGAAGTGGCCATTGAAATAATGCTTAGAGCTGAGACGAGGAGTGCCTATGTGATAGGGTTGGGGCGATCGGGAATTGCCGCTGCTCACCTGCTACACCAGGTAGGTTGGCAAGTCACCATCAGCGACTCTGGAACGTCTGATGCGCTCCAGCAGACTCAGCAGGAACTGCAAACAAAGGGTATTGCCGTTCAGTTGGGGCATCGGCTTAAGCCCCAGCCTGATCTGATGCAGCGGATTGTGGTTAGCCCTGGTGTACCCTGGAATCTGCCTGCGCTTATAGAAGCCCGATCGCTAGGCATCGAAACAATCGGCGAGATGGAATTGGCATGGCGATCGCTCCAGTCTTATCCCTGGGTGGGTATTACAGGCACCAATGGCAAGACCACCACAACGGCTCTGATTGCCGCCATCTTTCAGGCTGCCGGACTTCATGCCCCTGCCTGTGGAAATATTGGCTATGCGGCTTGCGATCTGGCGCTCGACACACTCTATCCGGCGTCTGCCACGGGTCAGGTTGACTTTCAGCTTGACTGGGCGATCGCAGAACTCAGCAGCTACCAAATTGAGGCTTCTTCCACCCTTGCTCCCCAAATTGGCATCTGGACGACTTTCACCCCTGATCACCTCAGTCGGCACAAAACCCTAGAGAACTACTACAGCATCAAAGCCCAGCTGCTAAAACAGTCGCAGCATCAGATTTTCAACGGAGATGATCCCTATTTGCGGGGAGCCTCTGATCAGTGGTCACAGGCTTGCTGGACGAGCGTAACAGGTAGAGCCGGACTCTTGGGCGATGCCGATCGCGGGGCATACCTAGAGAACGGGTGGGTAATGGCTCTCGGTGAACCGATCGTCGAAGCCTCAGCTTTACGGATGGTGGGAGCACATAACCAGCAGAACCTGCTGATGGCAGTCTTAGCGGCAAGGCTTGCCGGAATTGAACGAGAGGCGATCGCTGAAGCAGTTGCGGCTTTCCCTGGAGTACCCCATCGCCTAGAATATCTCTGCACATGGGAGGGAATTGATTTTATTAACGACAGCAAAGCGACAAACTATGACGCGGCGCAAGTCGGCTTATCTTCAGTAGCAGCACCCGTGATTTTGATTGCCGGGGGAGAGGCTAAAGCCGGAGATGATACAGGCTGGCTGCAAACTATTCATGACAGAGCGATCGCCGTTTTGCTGATTGGCAAAGCCGCTCCTGCCTTTGCAGAACGCCTCAAACAGGTGGGCTACGCCAATATAGAAATTGTGGAAACGATGGATTGTGCCGTGACAAGAGGGGCAGAACTAGCGCACCAGCTTGGAGCAAAAGTGGTTTTGCTTTCACCTGCCTGCGCCAGCTTTGACCAATATCCTAATTTTGAGCAGAGGGGCGATCACTTTCGGCGATTGTGTCAAGATTTTTTGAACGATCGCTGAGTCATGTTCAGGCTATTCGTAACTGTTCAATATCCCGAATCGGCGGCGCACCAAACATCCGAGAATATTCACGGCTGAACTGTGAAGCACTCTCATACCCCACCTGATAGGCAGCATTAGACGCATCGGAGTTCTCGGAAAGCATTAGACGGCGCGCTTCTAATAGTCTTAATTGCTTTTGATATTGCAGCGGACTCATAGCTGTCACGGCTTTGAAGTGGTGATGAAATGAGGAGGCAGACATCTTCGCTTGTCCTGCTAGATCCTCAATCCGCAACGGTTGGACAAAATCAGCCTTGAGCCGTTTTATCACCTCTGCAATCCGTTGCATATTGCTGCTAGATGTGGCAATTTGACGAACTGCTTCGCCTTGCTCACTCATTAAAAGGCGATAGTAGATTTCACGAATCATTAGCGGCGCAAGGATTGGAATATCCTGTGGCGTATCTAAAAGCTTTGTCAGTCTGAGAACGCAATCGAGCAATGGGATGTCAATAGTGCTGACAAACAGTCCTCTCACAGCGTTCTCTTGCTGACGCTGAATCGTACTGGTTTGAGTAATTAGGTCACACAGCTGATGGGAATCTAACGTTAGTTTAAATCCTAGATAAGGCTTGTCGGGAGTCGCCTCTGTAATAAATGCGCTTAACGGCAAATCAACTGAAACAACCAAGTATTGAGCCGCACCATACCGATAGATTTCCTCATTCAGCAACAGTTCTTTTCTACCTTGAACTAGAATTGCAAAGATCGGGTCACAGACACCGCGTAGTGCAGTGGAAACTAAAGATTCTCGCTGAAATTCCAATTGAGCAATCGCGGTTTGATGAAACCCATCCCCCTTGCCATCCGTGTGCCGGGTGATCAGTGCCGCTAATTCTTGGAACTGCTTCGCGATCTCACCTTGATTGATAACTGAGCCAATGATTTCAGTTGTCATGTTGTTCTATCGACTCATTGAATCCTGCTCCATTCAGCATTATAGAGCACTCAAAAAATTCCAACTTGGAGGATTAGGCAATAACTTGCGAGGTCTGTGTATTTAGCATTCTTGCTTTTACTTCTAATGTAAATAGAAGCAGATCAATCAGGAAAAATGACTATGTTGAACATTAACGAAAAAGTTGTCGCTATTACTGGCGCCAGTAGTGGAATTGGTGAAGCAACCGCTCGATTGCTATCTCAAAATGGCGCAAAAGTCGTTTTGGGGGCGCGGCGGACAGAGAAGCTCGGCAAGATTGTCGAGGAAATTCGTGATCAAGGTAACACAGCAGAATTCAAAGCAGTCGATGTCACAAATCGCGAGGATGTGAAAGCATTCATTCACTTTGCAAAAGATAAATTTGGTCGCGTGGATGTGATTTTTAACAATGCAGGTGTGATGCCTCTATCGCGGATGAATGCCTTAAAAGTCGAGGAGTGGGACAACATGATTAATGTCAACATCCACGGCGTATTGAATGGCATTGCGGCGGGACTGCCAATCATGGAAGCGCAAGGCGGTGGACAATTTATCAATACGGCATCGATCGCCGCGCACATGGTGGGACCCACCAGCGCCGTCTATTCCGCTACAAAATATGCGGTGTGGGCAATCTCTGATGGGCTGCGTCAGGAGTCAAAAAATATCCGCGTTACCCTCATCTCTCCTGGCGTAGTCGAAACCGAACTTGGCTCTGATATCACGGATGATACCAGCAAAGGTTTTTTACAAGAACTTCGCAAGACTGCACTCATGCCAGATGCGATCGCCAGAGCCGTTTTATATGCAATCGCTCAACCTGAAGATGTGGATGTCAATGAAATCATTGTTCGCCCGACAGCAAGCGCCTTCTAGAGCATTGCATATTCATTCCCCTCAGATCACAACCAGGAAAACAGCACATGTCAGAAACGACTAAGCAGAACACTGCGATCGATCTCTCTTACGGACTTGCGGTTCTCAATCAGGGCGATCGCCTTGTTCCCTGGGCATTTGAGCGTCGGCAATTGCGACCGACCGACATCACCATAAAAATTCAGTTCTGTGGCATCTGCCATAGTGATCTGCACGCCATTCGAGGGGTAAGCCGCTTTCCGCTCGTTCCAGGGCATGAGATCGTGGGTGAGGTGACGGCGATCGGCACAGATGTCACAACGTTCCGAGTCGGTGATGCGGTGGCGGTGGGCACGATCGTCGATTCTTGCGGTCATTGCTCTTCGTGCCAACGCCAGCTGGAACAATATTGCTTGGAGGGAGTGACCACCACCTATGATGGCATCGACAGGCAGGATGGCAGCATCACGCGCGGCGGCTACTCCAATGACTATGTCGTCGACGCTCAGTTTGCCTACCATCTCCCCGCTGGTCTTGATCCGGCAAGCGTTGCACCGCTGCTCTGTGCAGGAGTGACCACTTGGTCACCCCTACGTCATTGGGATGTAGGGATTGGCAAGACGGTTGGGATTGTCGGTTTGGGCGGTCTAGGTCACATGGCAGTGAAATTCGCGCATGCGCTGGGGGCTGATGTTGTGCTGTTCAGTACCTCGCCAGATAAGCTTGCCGATGCAAAAGCGCTGGGAGCAGATGAGGCAATCCTCTCAACCGACGAAGCGCAAATGGCAAAGCAAGCCTCACGCTTCGATTTCATTCTCGATACTGTTTCATCTCGTCATCCTCTAAACCCGTATCTGCGATCGCTCAAACTCGACGGGACGCTCTGCTGTCTTGGCATTCCCGCAAATCTGGATTTCAGTCCCGTCTTCCTGACGTTGGGACGGCGACGGCTGGCAAGCTCAGGGGTGGCAGGTACGCTTGAAACGCAGGAGATGCTGGACTTCTGTAGCCAGCACCATATCTCTGCTGATGTCGAAATTATCTCGGCTATGGATATTGAGGATGGGTTTGAACGGCTCGATCGGGGAGAGGTGCGCTATCGTCTGGTGATCGATATGTCTACGCTCGATGTACCAGTCGGGACTATCGCCCTATCTTGATTGTCACGAGATTAGGGTAAGCGGTTCACTACCTTGCTTGCAACGGGCGGCAGAATTGCACCTAGGTAGGTGAGATGTGTCCACTAAAAGACAGTGCAGCCTAATGGCATAGTTGAGCCGACGCAGATAATCTTGCGACCCTAACTAATTCAGCTCAAGGCGTTCGGCTCCAACGTCGTTGGGCTACAATTGCTTGTCCTAGCACTCTTCAACTTCATTAGTTATGCCGAGTGGGAGCAACCATAATTACTATTCCACTAAGCAAGATAAACATGCCCCACCCAATGCCATACCTGAGTCTAGCCAAAGGACTAGCACTTCCTTTGACTATTGCTTGGTGAGGATTACTAGAGTCATATACAATCTCTACTTCTCTTCCCATGCAGAGACTAGAGTTCGGACGATCGACACACATATCATCATCGCCTTCAAATGTGATTATCTCTCCATGTTGAGTTATGAATTGAATAGTGGAGACGTTAACTGCATGCGATATGGGAATACCACCACTCGACGCTGTTCTAGATTCAAGACTTGTCTTAACGATGGTGCCTCTAGTTTCAATAGCATTATTCCAGAAATCACCCGCAGTTTGATAATCTGAGAGTCCTCGGATTGATACAGCTGTTCCAAACAAGATGCAGAGACTAGCAGGAACTCCAGGAAATATGAGGTATTGTATTGTTTGCCAAATGCTGCTTTTTTTCATTTTTATGAATTTCTCCTGCTTACCCACAACCTTGAAATATTCTCCTTGTATATAGCTTAAAGCAGCCCAATGGCAAAATGCAGCGGCGGCAAGTAACCTCGAACTCAGCACCAGGGGCTTTCGACCGTCCGCTACCATGAAGGGTTAGCTCGCACCACGCACCCTAGCATACATAAACGCATCTCTAGGAATTGCTGAAATATTAGGGCGGATCAGATAACAACGCAACCTCCCTTCACACACTAAACCACTCTTCTCCAGAACTTTAACTGAAGCAAGGTTCTCCGTATCGCAAGTTGCCCAAACCCGATAAATTTCTGGCAAGCTGATTGCCCAGTTCACAACCGTACGAGCAGCTTCTGTTGCGTAACCTTTTCCCCAATATTTCTGATTGAGCAGATAACCAAAACCAGCCGCATGATCTTCTAACCAACAACCGATCGTGCCAATGGGGCGATCATCGGGCTTGACTGTAAGTACCCAGGAGAAACTACCTGATTCCCATTCTGCCGGACGGCTCTCAAGGGATTTTACAACCTCGCTGACATCAGTACGAGAACCATAATCCATGTAGTGAATGACTGTTGAATCGCTGGCGTATTCAAAGATTGCCTCTGCATCTGAGAGGCGAGGGCGGCGTAAAACAAGCCTTTCCGTTGTAAATACTTCAGGAGCCTGTAACATGAGGGCGCTTTCACCTTTTCAGCAAGTAGCGGGTTCACACGTTTGAGATTATTGGATGTAACCCAACTTTTGAATTCCCCTTAAGGGTACTCTTGAGGATTTTGCGATCGCCCTTAAATATCCTGGTAAAGCTGGACTTTGAACACTAACCGATAAGGTTGCTGCCCTCTCCCCGCAGACAACTGAACGGGCTAACGGTAAAACGCAGCGGCGGCAGATAACTTTGAACTCTCACAGATAGCCTCTGTAACGTCCGCACCAACGCAGTGTTGGGCTGCTGCTGCCGCCAAATTACTCTGTTTCGGCACAGGCTGGGTATTGCTTAATTGGAAAACCAAGCTCACTAACGTCCATGTACTCTCCTTTATAGTTAATAGCGTAGAAAATAAGATGATAAAAAAGAACATTCACTTTAAAGATAAGGTTAATACCAATTTAATGTGAAGCCACATAGAAGAGTGCTTCCAAAATAAAGTTGTAGGACGAAACCGACATTACTTGTTCTAGCGTCAGTTGATCAAACAGGTCTTGAACTCGTTCCCGCAACGCTT